>Ga0180432_10000882_pt1 | contig 48584 bp, 38 predicted proteins | sample SS_ome_10_FD_132414 | JGI IMG/M metagenome (GOLD analysis project Ga0180432, IMG submission 132414) | Hypersaline lake sediment archaeal communities from the Salton Sea, California, USA - SS_1_MS_2 metaG | ecosystem: Environmental > Aquatic > Non-marine Saline and Alkaline > Hypersaline >...
ACCTCCGAGGTCTGCGACAGGCATTCTGCCCACTGCGACCGTCGAAAAAGGCCGGGATTTCACGCCTGAACGGGTTTTGCAAGACCTCGGAGGTCTGAGCGCGTGCCAGGCTGAGCAGTTACCCCTGCGCCAGTATAATAATCATAGGTTGTAGTCGAGGGCGCGGTAATGCACTTTCCAGTTCCAGCTCGCATAGTCAGAGCCGGGCAGGCAGAGGGCGAGGCGCTGGTGTCGCCCGAACCTATCGGCTTCCTGGGCGGTGTGGACCCAGATACGGGCGTGGTCGTCGAGCCTGGTCATCCGCTCGAAGGGGAATGTGTGGCCGGGCGCGTGCTCGTTTTCCCTACGGGCAAGGGCAGCACGGTCGGCTCCTACACGCTCTACCGGCTGGCGCGCAATGGCGCGGCCCCTGTAGCCATCGTCAACGCCGAGGCGGACCCGGTCGTGGCGGTGGGGGCGATCATTGCCGGGATTCCAATGGTGGATCAGGTAGAGGTCGCGCTCATTCGCACCGGGGATTGGGTGTGGGTGCGGGATGGGGAGATCGAGGTGCGACGCACTTGAGAAGCGCGTCGCACCTTGTTCTTACCAACCTTCCAGGTACTTGCCCCACGCGCCGTTGCCTCCGATGTAGCGCCCAAAGAGGTACTGAGCCGTGGGGCGCGGCTCGAATGGCTGGCGCAGCAGTTTCATCCGGGCCCTTGCCAGCGAGCGTCCCCCTTTGCGCCGGTTGCACTGCGGGCAGGCCGCCACCAGATTCTCCCAGGAGTGCTCTCCTCCCCGGTGCCGGGGCACGACGTGATCCAGCGTCAGTTGGCTCGCCTCTCGCCCGCAGTATTGACAACGGTATCCGTCCCGGCGCAGAATTTCCCGCTTGCACAAGCGCACGTGGGAGCGCGGTCGGCGCACGACGTAGACCAGGCGAATGACGGACGGGCGCTCGTAGGTGTGGGAGACGGTGTGGATGAACCCCCGCCCGTTCTCCAGCACCGTGGCCTTGTCCGCCAGGATCAATCCCATAGCCCGCTTGGTGTTGCAGACATTGATGGGTTCATAGTTGCCGTTGAGTACCAGGACAGGTTCGTTCATTAATCTACTCGTCTTTGGGTATCGTCTCGTAAGGGGCCTGTTCCTCCGCTATTGCTGTCACTGCCGTCGCTTGAACTGGCTGCCACGCCTCTCTGATTGCTTCCCTGTCCTCCGGTGGGCTGTCCGGCTTTCCGCTGTCCAGGTACCACCACCAGTACTCTTCCGGTTCGTCCCGCCGGATGTGGCGATAGAGTTCCAGATCGTTCACCAGGTAGTCTGCGTTGGCCCGCAACTTGGCGTCCAGTTCCTCGATCTCGGCCAGCACGTCCGGGTCTACGTTCTCCCGTCCCAATTGTTTCAACGACCAATCCACGCCGTCGCGGTAGCCCAGGTAGGCCACGAATTCCAGCAAGTCCCAAATATGTAATTTCGTCACCAACTTGCGGTAGAAATTCAGACAGGCTTCGAGTTCCCTGGATGGGTCCGGCCAATATGGTTCATAAACGCAAGTATTTATTTTCTCCACCTCACTGGGACGAACACCTTTCTGTTCTCCCCATCGCTCGCAGTACCGCTTTCCACGGTCTGGACGCATACAGTGGATAATCTCATCGGCAAGCGGGGCGTATATCCCCGACGTCACGCCAATCGTCGGCGTGTTGTTCTACCTCGTGCTGCCAGTGGTTCCACCGCTCCGCTTCCGCCGCTTCCAGCAGTGCGACCGTCATCTCCTCCGGCGTGGGATGCAGAATGTCCATTGATTGTCTTGCGGATAGTATAACATGCCAACTTGGAGCCGTCAACGATTGGCTGCCCGCAGCCGCGCCAGCTTCCGGTATTTCACCGCCTCGTAGTAGGCCATCAGCAGGCTCAGCCACAGCCCATGCAACCCATCTCGCGCTCCGCGCAGTGTGACGAATCGCCACCAGAATTGGCGCGCCGCCTGGGAATAGGGGGTGTAGATACGGGGACGAATTCCCTCGTCAAAGAGGATGCCAGCGTCAACGTTGGTGTACCTCTCTTGCCGGGCGACAAAGTCGGCCAAGTCATCATAGTTGTAGTGAATGAGGGGATTCTCGAGATGTCCTGTTGACCCGTCCGCCACGATTATCTCGTGGACGGGTCGCTCCCAGCGCACGCGCTCTCGGAGGAGCAAGCGCGACTGGTAGTCGGGATACCAGCCCGCCCCCAGCGTGAGCCGCCCAAAGATATAGTTGTGGCGCGGCACGGCCCAGGCCACCTCCTCGCGAGCCCCGTCCGTCACCGAGCGCACTTCCTCCGCCAGCTCCGGCGTGGCCCGCTCGTCTCCGTCCACGAAGAAAACCCAGTCCGCCTCCACCGCGTCCATCGCGTCGTTGTGGAACTGGGCGAAATGTTCAAAGGGGTGCAGCATCACCTCCGCCCCCGCCTCGCGGGCCAGTTCCGCCGTCCGGTCGTGGGTGCGCGAGTCCAGGAAGACGACCCGCCGGTCTGCCCAGGCCAGGCTCTCCAGGCAATCCGAGATGTTGTGCTCTTCGTCTCGCGCGGGAACGATGGCGGTCACGTTCATCGGACTTTTTCCCAGGCCTGGATGACTTGCCGGCAGGCGGCGACCATCTCGGGGGAAGCCCCACGCATCTGTCGCTGCATCCCGGCGCGCACGAGCGCTCGCGCCAGCCGCCGCGTGAGTGGCCCGTGATGGCGAGCGTAGAGCCTGGCCCGGCTCGTCCACAAGTTGACGAAGGAGGAGATGCGCACCTGTCCGCTTGATTGACCCGCGTGGTGGACCACACGTGCAGCGGGCACGCAGTAGATGTGCCAGTGCGCCTGGCGCATGCGCCAGCACCAATCTATTTCTTCGCAGTACATCCAATAACCCTCGTCCAGCAGCCCTACCTCTGTGATAGTCTCTGCCCGCACCATCATCGCCGCCCCCAGGGGGTGATCTATTGGGAAGGGCGACTCGCCCTCGTAGAAACGGCGTGGGTAGCGCCCATTGAGCGGGGTTTCGTACAGCCGGGCGGGGAGAGGAAACAGGTCAAAAATCAGTTGAATCAGTCCAGGAAAGCGAAAGGCCGAGTGCTGCAAGGAACCATCGGGGTAAAGGAGCTTCGGCCCGACCACGCCGGTTTGAGGGTCGGACTTGAGCGCCGCCAGGAGCGCCGCCGTTGCCCCTGGCTGCACTTCTGTGTCCGGGTTCAGCAGCCATACATAGTCTGGAGGTTTGGGAGTTGGGGAGTTTATCTGACGCAGCGCCAGGTTGTTGCCCCGCACAAAGCCGAGGTTCTCCCGGCTGGCGATCAAACGGACGGCAGGGAAAGTTGCCGTAACCATCTCTGGCGTGCCGTCGGCGGATCCGTTATCCACGACCCAGACTTGGGCTTGCAGGTTTGAGCGTTCTATATCGGAAAAGAGGGACCGCAGGCAATCTGCCAGCAGGCCCCTCACATTCCAACTGACGATGACGACGGCTAGATGGAGCATTGTACTCGGAGTATAAGGTGCGACGCACTTCTAAAGTGCGTCGCACCTTATCTCACACGAACCGCTGCCGGATGTCCGCACTCACGTAATCCAGGGTCGCCACGGTGATGGCGATGAACCAGACGCAAATCCCGGCCGAGCGATAGTCCAACAACCGGATGTACTGAGTCAGCAAGAAGCCGATGCCGCCGCCGCCCACCAGGCCGATGATGGTGGACATGCGAACGTTGATGTCCCAACGGTAGATGGAGAAGGAGACAAAGGGCGGGATCATCTGCGGCACCACGGCGTACATGATCGTTTGCAAGCGGGTCGCGCCGGTGGCCTGGATGGCCTCGATGGGGCCGGGGTCAATCGACTCAATGGCCTCGGAGTAGAGCTTGCCCAGAGCGGCGATGGAGTGGACGGTCAGGGCGATGATGCCGGCGAAAGGCCCCAGTCCCACCACCGTGATGGCGAGAATGGCCCAGATCAGTGGCTCGATGGAGCGGATGATGTTCAGAATGGTGCGGGTGATAAAATAGAGCGCCATCGTGATCGGGGAACCGGTCATCAGGTTCCGGGCGGCCAGGAAGCTGACGGGAATGGCAAAGATGATGCCAAATATGGTCGCCATCATTCCCAGGACGATGGTCTCTACCATCTTTTCGATGTTGTTCAGCAATGCGTCGCTGGGCTTTAGGTTGCCCACGGCCGAGACCTGCCGCGCCTCCACCCGGTGGATCTGACGGCCCTCTGAGCTGGGAGGGATGAGCCGATAGGGCATAGTGATCTGGATCTGGAAGGCTCCCTCATCGTCTGTTTGGAGGACGATATATTCCCCCTCCTTGCGCATGCGGAACTCGTTGCCGAGGGGGTCGGCCCACCAGATTTCGGTCTTTGTGTTCGGGTCAAAGCCCCGCCCGACGATAGTCAAAGTAGTGCCGGGTATGGTTACGAGTTCTCCTTCTTGTGCTGCTTGCTCAGAAAGATCGCCACAGGTCGGGTCGGCCACCAGGTAGGGTTGGCCGGGCGTTTCTTCCGGCGGCGCTGGTGGCGGCAGTTCGTCACAGGGGGACAGAATGTCGGCCCCGGCGCTGACTGTCTCAACGTCCCGCGTGACGGCCGCTGCCCACGGCCACACGACTCGAGATAGAGGCCCTGAGGCATCCGAAAGCTCTGCCACCATCTTGTAGAGGTTGATCTCGCTGATTTGCCAGCCCAGCCCAAAGAAAAGCACGAGCGCGAGTGCAAAGATGGCCACTCCCCCCCGCCGCTCTGGCCGGGCCTGCTGGTAAGCGTCCCACGCGATCCACAACCATAGAGCCGCAATGCCCACCAGTACGGGGATCACGAACACGGGCCGGCGGTTGAGGGCTTTGCTAAGCTTGGCAATTGCTCCGACTTCCCTGGGGGTCAGCAGGATCACGCGCCAGGTCAAGAGACCGATACTGATAATTAGAGAGCCTAGCAGGAGCAATCCCCGTTGGAGTTGTCGGGCCAGCGCCTGCCCCAGGCCGGGGATTAGTAGCGATGCGACACCTGCCACAACTGGCGGCACCAGGCTAGGCTGGATTTCCTGTTGAACTCTGCGCGTCGCCATTACTCCGTCCCTCCCTCTTGCAGCCCCACACTCACTCGGACCGCCTCCTGGCCGTAAATCTCTTTGAACTCTCTGTCCGTCATGGCGCGGATATCCTTCCGGCTGCCCCGGTAGACGATCTCGCCATCTCGCAGGCCGATCACCCGCGTGGCGTATTGCTGCACCAAGTCCAGATAGTGCAGGCTGCACAGGATCGTGATCTTTTCCTCTTGGTTCAGTTGCTCCAGTCGTTCGAGGATAGAGTGGGCCAGCACGGGGTCCAGACTGGCCACTGGCTCGTCGGCCAGGATCATACGGGGTTGCTGCATCAGTGCGCGAGCGATGCCCACCCGCTGTTGCTGTCCACCGCTCAACTCGTCCGCCCGCTTGCGAGCCTGGTCGGCAATGCCCACCCGCTCCAGCGCCGCCATCGCCATCTTTTGATCCTCGTCCGGGAAGCGGTGCAGGAGACTGGACCACGGGTTCACGTATCCCAGCCGGCCGGAGAGGACGTTGGTCAGCACGGTGGAACGTTTGACCAGGTTGAACTGTTGAAAGATCATTCCAATCTGGCGTCTGATATTGCGCAGTTCGACATGTTCGGCGGCCGTGATGTCCACCCCGTCCCACAAGATTTGTCCCTCGGTTGGATCAATCAACCGGTTGATGCAGCGCAGGAGGGTGGACTTGCCGGAGCCACTCAGGCCGATGATGATCAGGAACTCGCCATCCGCTACCTCAAAGCTGATATTGCGCAGGGCGACGGTCCCATCGTCATAGATTTTGGTCAGGTTTTTGACCTCGAACATCCTTCCTCCTATTCTCGCTATTGAACACTTCTCTTGGGACACGGATAAACACGGATTTCATGGATTTTTCCTCGACCCGCAAAGGTGGGTGGAACTTGGAATCCGTGTTTGCCCGTGTCCGATTTTCCTAATCCGAAGAGTGCCCAGTGCTGAATCTTCCATTCGTCACGAGGGGGGACACGGTGTCCCCCCTCGAACGTGTATTCGGCAGTTGACTCGCCGTCAACTAGTCTCCTACCAGGTCCTCGGCGCTGACGCCAGCAGCCTGGAGAATCTGGCGGAACGCGTCGTAGAAGGAGTCGTCCGCTTTCATCAGTTCTTCCCACTGGTAGGCGGTTTTCAGCGCTTCCACACCTTCCTCGGTCTCAGCGATGGCCAGCAGGCCGGCCACGATCTGGTCGCGCAACTCTTGCGGCACAGAGGTCTGGAACTGGACTCCGTCGTTGGGGATGTCCGGCTCGACAGCGATGACCGCGGTCTCTTCCATCACAGTGGGATAGTCCTCTTCGATGCGGGTGCGGGCATCCACGTAGGTGGCGCCGGCGTCGCAGGTGCCATCAAAGACGCCAGCGGCGACGGCGTCGTGGCTGCCAGCGTCCACTACGTCTTTCAGGCCGGTGTCGGGGTCAACCCCGGCGCCCTTGAGCATGATCGAGGGGATCACCCAGCCACTGGTGGAGAGCGGGTCGGGGCGGCAAAAGGTCTTGCCTCCCAGTTCGGAAATATCGGTGATGCCGCTATCGGATCGGACGAGAATCTGGCCGTTGTAGGTGGGGCTACCATAGCGCACGGAGAGCATTGCTGCCTCGGCGCAGCCCCGGTCGGCGGCCATTACGTAGGCAAAGGTCGCCAGGGACGACATTTGGGCCTCGGCCGGGTCGGCGCACATGGCCTCGACCGCGCCGGCGTACTCGGTGGCAACGCGAACTTCAAAGAACAGGCCAGTCTCTGCGTGCAGCAGATCAACTACCGACTGAGCGCCGGCCGTCACGCGGTCTGTCTCGCCGGAGGGAACAAAGACCCAGACAATGGGGTTCTCCTCCGTGCCTAGCTCAGCCGGGCCGCATGAGGTCAGCAGGCCTACGGTCAATAGGGCCGCTATCAGTACCAGCAAAACGCGCTTTGTGTTCACTTTACATCCTCCTTAAATTTGTATGGTGTAACAATTCTCTGGTTACTCTCCAACTTGCACGACAGGTTCTGTAGACCACCTCCTTTCGTGATGTCTTTCGACCCAACGCTCTATAGCATATACCAGTTTTCCCCAATTGACAAGTGTACACAACTTGCCGCTCACGGTACTTGGATGGAAAGCCGGATGGGGTCTACCCGGTAGTTGACCATTGATATCTGCACGTCCTCGTGGATCAGCGAGGCATAGCAATACTGGGGGTTACGCGCCTTTACATAGTCCACGAAGCGGATACCCCCACTGACGGTCGCCCGCGCTCCCGCCGGAAGATACAGATGGCCTTCGTCGTCCGTCACCAGGTCGTCTGGCCCGCCTATGGCCCAGCGCCAGGGGTGGTCCGTGGGACTGGTCTCGCAGTGGATGCCCACTCTAAACGCGCCCGATTGTTGGTATTCGCCCAGGGTGGCATAGTTCTGGTCACTGTCGTAGATGGCGCCCGGCGGCGGGCCGCTGGTGCGGATGGGCACGACACTGTCGTTGTGAACGGTCAAGGTGAAATAGAGCGTGCCGCTCAAAGGAATGCTCACCTCCGGTCCTCCAGCTCCCGACCATTCCACCTCGCCGTCGAGGATGTAGGCCCTCGGCACCCCGCCGTTCTCAATGGTCAGTGCTCCCATCGCCACCGTCCATTGCCCGACCGCGTCCCGCGCCCGCATGGTCACTGTGTACACGCCGTCGGGCGGGGGATCCGCCCCGTGATCCACTCCGGCGTCATAGTCGAACTCATGCCAGCCGGCTTGGTTGAGTGGGGTGAGTTTTTCCTGCCACTCTACGTGGTGGCGCACCCCGTCCTCCCCTTCCAGGTAGACGGTCAATTCCTCCACGTCTTTTTTGAGGTCCACGTTGATCGTCGCCCGGTCACCGATGCCGTCCCGGTTGGGGGTAAAGACGGGCGGGTGTATGCTAAAGCCGCGCAGTTCCGGCAGCGCGGTATCGGCGTCGGCGATGGTGAGCGTGTCGGTGATGACGCACCGGCCTGAAGAACCGGTGCTGGGTGTTCCCAGCGCTGTCTGTTCACGGCGGCGCTGAGGAGCCTCGGTCGCCTCCACTACCCACGTATAGTCGCCATCTTGCAGCACGCGCTTTTCCACCGTAAAGCCCTCGAGCTGTTCGCCGGGCAGCACGTAGCCTTCCACCACGCCGGCAAAGTGGACCTGGTAGGGTTCCTCGATGGAGGGGCCGTGGTAGACGTGGTCGCGGAAGTAATAACGGTTTCCCTCCTCGTCCTCAAAGTAGATCGAGACCTCCGCGCTGCGGGATAGGTTATAAGTGATAACCAATACGTCGGTCTCTCTATCGGCGTTGGGTGTGATGAGGTCTGTGGAAAACGAGACTTGGCTCAAAAGTTGCTCCTCTCCACAGGCGGTCAGCATCAACGTTATGCTGAGCATCATTGCTATCGCCGCTATGTGCCGTGTTCGCAAGGCAGTTCCTCCTTCAATTCAGGCGCGGGGGAAAGTGTACCACATATTGAGGAAATAGGGAATTGGGCGAGTTGGGCGGGTATTGGTGCTCAAAAGAAATCGTCAGACCCAGTCCGGCTCGAGCGTGGCTCTACAACGGGAGAGGCAATTTAACGAGAAAGGTAACTGCTCAGCCTGGGCTTGTGACACAGAGCTTCACAGAGCATTTCACAGAGAAACGCGGAGAAAAAGGTATTGTTGTATTCCCTGTGAATCTCTCTGTGTCCAAACCAGAATGGCCTGAACAGTTGCCGAGAAAGTATGATATGGAGAGCGCCCCGCTGAGGAAGCGGGGCGCTCGTTGCATGTCCACAATGCTGCACAGGTTGAAGAGTATCAATCCTCCTGCCAATTCTCGGTAAAATCCACCTCGAGGGGATCGGCGTGGACAATTTCCAACTCCACGCCACATGCAGGACAGATGATAACGGCTCCCTGACGCGGCTTACTGACCTTGACTACCGAGTTGCAGTTCAGGCAGCGTGTCTTTGACACCCTCAGTCTCTCCGGGGCAGTACCTGTTCTATTGCTCATGCTCGCGACCATTGTCATTCCTACAAAGTTGCAGCCACAATATGTGAATCAAAGCCAGCACGCGAATGCCTCACGATGACAGCATCACGCTCAGGGCAGCAGGTTTTCTACTTCCCCCTATACCTGGTTCACCCGTAACAGGTGAGCCGACACCCGTTGCTATTTACTCTTCGTCCCAGTCTTCTTCGTCATAATCATAGTCGAGCGGAAAGTCCACCTCGAATGGGTCAGTGCTGATGATCTCCAACTCTGTGCCACACTCGCGGCAGGTAATCATCGCACCCTCTCGTGGATCATCCTTGCTGATTATGGCGTCACAACTCGGACAGTATGTCTTGGCCATTTTCAACCTCCTCGTCTTGAGTTTCCTTGCAAGATGTGAGCAGTATAACACAAAACACATGCCAGACGGGTAAGGGGTTGGTAAAGGTTCGGTGAGAATTCGGTGTACACACCCCCCGTTGACTTTTCAAATGCCCGGTGTTATCATACCGTAAGAAGACAAACCGGTATCTTTTCAAAAAGTTGGGGCGCAAGAATACCCACGGTTCCTAGCCCCCGTCCCGGGGGCGGGTTCGTAGGATCAATCTCGCTCCTGAGCCGCCCCCGGGACGGGAGCTTGCGATTACTCCAAGATATTGAGAAGGTACACAAACCGGATACGCGAACCAAGAGGAACCAAGATGCGCATCACTATCCTGGCAACCCCCTCCAAAGTTACAGAGAGAATAGAGACTGCTATACCGGACGCATGGGTAGATCAATACACCGTCGCTGACACCTGGGCAGACGTCGTCTCATCTCTCAAAGGCGCTCGTCCCGACCTGATCATTGTCGAACGAAACGCCCTGAGCCAGATGAACATCTCCACGCTGCTCAGCCTGATGGAGCGCGACCGCTGGCCTCCACTGCTCCTGGTGGACTCGCCAACCGATGGCGTCCGGGATGGAATTGCGATGGCCCAGCGCCTCGGCCCTGGAGAGCCCCACTACTACCAGGTCGGAGAGCTGCGCATTGACACACGCAAGCGACGGGCTGGCATCGGCGAGCGCTGGGTGAACTTGCCACCGATCCAGTACCGCCTATTGCTGGCGCTGGCCAAGCGGGCGGGCGAGGTCGTTGATTATCAAGAGTTACTGCGTCTGGTGTGGGGGTACAAGGCCGAAGAGATCGAAGCTCGAGAACTGGTCAAGGTTCACATTCGCCAGATCCGCCGGCGGCTAGGGCTGGACCCGGAGAATCATTACTACATTCGGTCGGTACGAGGTTTCGGTTACATGCTGGTCTCTCCCGACGAGGACTGAGGGGCGTACCCGAATCGGCGCCAGTCAAGTCACAGTCGGCAAAGGGGCCGGCCTGCGCCGACGCTTCCGACGGCGCGTGCCAGTTTCTCCTCCTATTCCCCAACTTGCATTTCCCAGGAAAAAGAGTACAATCGCGCCGACCAGTGAGAATTGAGAGCCAATGGATTACTCGGAAGCTATCGCCTATCTTTATACCCTGATTGATTACGAAAAGATGCGTCTCGAACGGTACACGCCAGAGACGCACAACCTCGCGCGTGTCGAGCGACTGCTGGAAGCGGTGGGTAACCCGCACACTCGCTTCCCGGCGGTGCACATTGCCGGCACCAAAGGGAAAGGGTCTGTAGCGGCGCTGTGTGAATCTATTTTGCGGGCCGCCGGTTACCGTACAGGTTTCTACATCTCTCCTCACCTTCATACCTTCCGTGAGCGCATCCAGGTAGATAGGCTAGAGATTGCGCGGGAGAAAGTTGTCGAGCTAGTGGAAGAGATTCGCCCGCTGGTCGAGCGCATGCCCGACGTGACCTACTTTGAAGCCATCACCGTGATGGGTTTTCTCCATTTCGCCCGCTCCGAGGTGGACGTGGCCGTCGTCGAGGTGGGCTTGGGCGGGCGGCTCGATGCGACCAATGTATTGATGCCTGAGGTAGCGGTGATCACGTCGCTTAGCCTGGAGCACACCTACCTGTTGGGTGACACGCTGGCCGAGATCGCCCATGAGAAGGCGGGCATCATCAAATCGGGAATTCCGGTGGTCAGCGTCCCGCAGCGGGCCGAGGCGCTCGCTGTGATCGAGAAAGCCAGCCAGGAGCGAGGTTCCCCGCTCACGGTGGTTGGCCGGGATTGGTATTGCGAACCTGGCCCCGCGGATTGGGACGGTCAGGCTTTTACCCTCCGGCGCGTCACCGGCGGTTCGGAATTGGATGGAGAGTATTGGATCCCCCTGCTGGGCCATCACCAACTGGAGAACGCGGCCAGCGGTGTCGCCGCCCTGGATATCTTGAGACAACGAGGCTTTCACATCTCTGGGGTGGACGTGCGCGAAGGGTTGAGCGCCACTTACTGGCCGGGACGAATGGAGATCCTCAGTCGAGAGCCGTTGGTGGTCGCGGATGGCGCGCACAATCCCTACTCGGCGCAGACATTGCGCCAGGCATTGGAAGAATGGTTCCCTGGCTGGCGGTGGGTGTTGGTTTTTGGAGCTTCGGCCGACAAGGACGTCACTGGGATGTTGGAGACTCTTTTACCGCTCAGCGATTACGTCATCGTCACCCGCTCCGACCATCCCCGGGCGGCAGCGCCGGTCGAGTTGGCCGACGCGGTCGCCGCCACGGGAAGCGGAGCGGAGGTCAGTGTGAATATGGAAAAATCGCTGCGGCGCGGGCTGGCTGTGCTGGGGCCTGGCCTGGGCCTGTTGGTGACAGGGTCTACTCACCTCGTCGCCGACGCTCGGGAAGAGTGGGCCCGCTACACCGGCGCCCCGCTGCCGGAGAACGATGATCAAGCAGAAATTTGATTTGGGTGTGTTTCATTTCAGTTGTAGCACAGGCCCTTGTGGCCATTTCTAGCGCCAAACCCGCCGCCCACGAGGGGCTAGGCTACGGTTCTCAACCCATTTGAAACACACCCATTTGATTTGATAGGAAGTAACTGCCTAACAAAGCTGCGCCTCAAACCGACAAGTCAAACCCTCACCACAGAGGCACAGAGAACGCAGAGTTTTTCCGCTTACCTCAGCGCCCTCTTCGCCATCGCAAGAGCCGTTTTCGAGGGCAAATCGTCAAAGTGCCGGGCGAAGACTTGAATGGGCTAAGGCCGAGCAGTTACCATTGTCAAAATAATTACAGGAAGAGAATGAATGTTGGATAGAGTATTTCAGGATTGGTGGTCGCAGATGGGATGGCCTCAGGATATGCCGTTTTCTATGGATGACGTGGACTTGGATGCCATTGAGGCCCTGGGTGAATTTTCGGGGGAAGCGATTGAAGGGCCATTGTTGCCGTTGCGCGACATGGTGATGTTTCCCCGCATGGTCACACCGCTCTTTGTCGGCCGTGACCGCTCGATAGAGGCCATCGAGGTGGCGCTCGAAATGGGCGAGCCACTCATCACCGTCGCTCAGCGGGATGCGGACGTGGTGGACCCAGGGCCGGACGACCTGTTCACCTTTGGCACCGAGGTGGACATCGGCCGTATGTTGCGCATGCCAGATGGCACCATCAGCATGCTGAGCCAGGGACTTCATAGGTTGCAGATCGTCGAATACGTTCAACTGGAGCCCTACATTCGCGTGCGCGCTTTGCCCGTCTACGAGACGAAGGAAAAGACCTCGCTCACCGAGGCACTGATGCGGGCCGTACTGGCGCTCTTTGAGAAAGTAGTACAATTGAATCGTTCTTTACCCGAAGATGCCTACGTCTTTGCTATGAACGTGGATGGGCCGGGTTGGCTGGCCGACCTGATGGCCCAAGTGTTGAATTTGGAAGTGTCAGAGCGCCAGGAGGTGCTAGAGACTGTAGACCCGGCAGCGCGATTGCAGCGTGTCAGCGTATTGCTGGCCAAGGAACTGGACGTGCTCGAGCTGGAAGATCACATCCACGCGCAGGTGCAGCAGGAACTGGACAAGACCCAGCGCGAGTATTTCTTGCGGGAGCAGATGAAGGTCATCCAGAGCGAGCTGGGCGAGAGCGACGTCTACACCCAGGAAGTGAATGAACTGCGCCAGAAAATCGCCGAGCTGGAACTGCCCGAAGAGACTAAAGCGCGAGCCGAGAAAGAACTAGACCGTTTGGCCGCTATGCCGCCCATGTCGCCAGAGACCGGCATGATCCGCACTTACCTCGATTGGTTGATTGATTTACCGTGGTCAGATATCTCTGAGGACAACCTGGATGTCAAGCACGTCGAGCAAGTACTGGAATCCCGCCATTATGGGTTGCCCAAGGCCAAGGAGCGTATCCTCGAATACATCGCCGTGCGGCGGCTGGCGGCCGACAAAATGCGCAGTCCCATCCTTTGCTTCGTGGGACCTCCCGGCACCGGCAAGACCTCGCTGGGGCAGTCCATCGCCGAGGCCCTGGGGCGCAAGTTCGTTCGCGTGAGCCTGGGCGGCGTGCGAGACGAGGCAGAGATCCGGGGGCACCGCCGTACCTACATCGGCTCGCTGCCCGGTCGTATCATCCAAACGATGCGCCGGGCCGGAACGCTCAATCCCCTGTTTATGCTCGACGAGGTGGACAAGATAGGGGCGGATTTTCGCGGCGACCCGGCAGCCGCTCTGCTAGAGGTGTTGGATCCGGAGCAGAATCACGCCTTCTCCGATCATTACCTCGAGGTGCCTTACGATCTCTCCAAAGTCTTGTTCATCACCACGGCCAACGTGCTCAGCCCAATCCCGCCGGCTTTGCAAGATCGGATGGAGGTGATTGAATTTCCCGGCTACATTGACGAGGAAAAGTTGGAAATCGCGCGTCGCTTCCTGATCCCGCGCCAAATCGAGGAGCACGGCCTGGAGGATCACGCCATCGTCTTTACCGATGGCGTGTTGCGAAGCCTGACCCGTGAGTATACCTACGAGGCCGGCGTGCGCAACCTTGAGCGCAATATCGCCAACATCTGCCGCAAGGTCGCTCGCCGCCTGGCTGAAGGGAAATCTCACCCTCAACGCATCCGGGCCGACATGCTCCCCCGATATCTTGGCCCACCCCAGTTCACCCGCAACCTGGCGGAGGAGCAGGACGGGGTTGGCATCGCCACCGGCGTAGCCTGGACCGAGGCCGGGGGGGACTTGATCCCCGTGGAGGTGGCGCTGATGCCCGGTAAGGGGGGCAGCCTGATGCTGACCGGGCAGTTGGGTGACGTTATGCAGGAATCGGCCCAGGCGGCGTTGAGCTACGTCCGCACCCGCAGCACAGAATTGGGGATTGACCCTGATCTCTTCGACAAAACAGACATTCACATTCATCTACCGGAAGGGGCGATCCCCAAGGACGGCCCTTCGGCCGGTATCACGATTGCTACGGCTCTCGCGTCCGCTTTCACCGACCGGCCCGTGCGCCACGACGTTGGGATGACGGGCGAGATCACGTTGCGTGGTCGGGTGTTGCCCGTCGGTGGCCTCAAGGAAAAGATACTGGCGGCCTATCGCGCCGGTCTCGAGACGATCATCATTCCCCAACGCAATGAAAAAGACCTCAACGAAATCCCCCGGCGTGTCAAGCGCAAATTGAACATTGTCCTGGTCGAACAAATGGACAGGGTGCTCGACACCGCGCTACTTTCACCCGCCCCGCGCGACCCCGACCTCGACGCCGAGTGAGACCGTTAGGGGTGTGTTTCAAATGAGCTGGGTAAGACCTCCGAGGTCTAGCGTCTCTACTGAAATGAAACACACCCATCTGATATGCCTTGGCCTGCTTGGTTGACGATTCGCCAGATCGCAGTGTCGGAGCGGCCTTCCAGCGGCGCCTCTTCCAGGATGTCTTCCAAGGGACGCATCCTCACGCCACCAGGTAAGATCGAGGTCAGAATCAAGCGACCGCGCAGTTGAGAAATGCCCCATCCGACCCGTAAGCAATCGCGGATGGACTGTCTGGCAAGGTGATGGTATACTCCATTTGGCTCTCCTGGGTGGTAGGAAGATTGGGATGATACGCCCAGAGTATACCACGCTCAGGAGGAGCCGCTAAATTGTCAAGGTCCTATCTTTCAGTTTTGAAACGATGCCTGAAACCCATTTGACCAAGGTGTCCCGCAGTGAGACGCGCATCACGTTTCAGATCGCACGTTCGGCTCCACACCCGGCAGAGTAAAACTGAAAACACTTCCCTGGCCCACTTTACTCTCCACCCCCACCTGCCCGCCGAGCTTTTCCACGATACGCCGCACGATTGACAACCCCAATCCGTGTCCCTTGGCGCTGACCTGATCGAGCCGCGTGAACGGCGTAAACAACCGGGCCTGTTCCTCTGACGTGAGGCCAGGGCCGTTGTCGCGTACCCAGAAGCGCACCATCCCCTCATTCACTTCCCCCTCGTTTGCACAGGTATCTGGGAAGAGGTCTACACCCAATTCGACGCGCGGCGGCTGACCGCCGTACTTTAGCGCGTTGCTCATATAGTTGGCCCATACTTCTTCGACCCACTGATCGCGGCCCAGCGCCGCCGGCCAGTCACCTGCCACAATGACCTCGGCCTGGTGCTGCTCGATCAGATCGGCCAGTCGGACCCGAGCTTGGGCCACGATATTGGCCATGTCCAGAGGCTCCACCTCGATTTTTTCCATCTTGCGCACACTGGCCAACAGGAGCAACTCGTTAATGATCGTGTTCATCTTGTTCGCAGTCTGCATAATCATCTGCGAATCGCGCAGTAGCTCTTTATCCGATATTTCGGCAGACCTTTGCTCCAGCAACCAGCCATAACCGACGAGCGAATTCAACGGAGTTTTGAGATCGTGGGCCACGGTGTGGGCGAAAGCGTCCAGTTCCTCGTTGCGTGTTTGGAGCTCGATAGTGCGTTGGCGCAGCGCCTCGACGAGCCTGGCGTTGTCTACAGTGATGGTCGCCTGGTGAATCAGTGTCTGGCCCGTCGCGATCTCACCGTCGGTGAAATAGCGGGGAGTTTTGCTCTCCCACACCTGGGCAAAGCCCAACACACGGTCACCAGCCACCATCGGCAGAAGCAGCATAGCCTGCGCCCCATGGGCCCTCAGCTTGGCCTGCAGAGGCGCTTCCACCTGGGGATCGTTCACCCGCACTTGCACCGGGCGGCGCCGGGCCAGGGCCTCTGCCGTGACGGGGAGGTCAGCCAGCACGCGGGTCTGACCCAGGCCCAGACTTTGCTCCTCCTCGGTGCTCTCATCGGCCACGTATTCGGCGACGACGGTGACGGCGGCCGACTGCCGCAGTTGATCGGCTTCCTCATCCAGGTTAAAGATCTCGACGCTGGTAGCGTTCAGAACCTCACACAAGCTGCGGGCCACGTAAGGCAGTATCTGATCCAAGTCGAGAGTATACGAGAGAGCCGTCGTCACACTATGCAGCAGGTTAGCCTCGCGCAATTTTGCCTGCACCTGCTCGTACAGGCGCGAGTTCTCGAGGGCCATGGCCACCTGGTGGGCGAAGGCAAAGGCCGGACGGGCCGCTTCTTCGTCGTAGGTGAAAGGATGCTGAGAACTCATCATCAGCACACCGATGACCTCCTCCTTGGCAGTCAGCGGTACACCCAACCACGAGCGCACCGACACGAACTCTTCCAGGGAAGACCAATCGGGCTCTGCGCGCACATCTGGAACAATGACCGGCCCACGTTCGAGCACAACCCGTTGCACCAGCGGGCGTTCCTCCAACGCAAACCCTCTCGAGGTAGCGTGCTCCAGACCGCGGGAGGCGACAGTCCAACAACGTCCAGCGCGCACCATGTTGATCGAAGCCGTGTCATAAGGCACCACCCGCTGAAGCTCGTCCAGGGCGCGCTCCAATAACTTGTCCAGGCGCAGCGTCGCGCTCAGGGCCTTGGCGGTATCGAGCAGGGTATGAGATACCCGGCGCTCGCGCACAGCGTTCCCAAAGAGACGGACGTTCTCCACCGCTACGCCTATTTGTTGGCCTATAGCGGTCAGCAGAGCGTAATCGGTCTCGGGGACAGAACGGGGCGCGGTATCGAAGAGGCAAAGGGCGCCCAGGGCGCGCTCCTGGTGGACGATCGGTGCGGCTGCGTAGGATTCTATTCCCAGGTCCAGCAACGCGTGCGTTTCTACCGGCGCATCCTGGCGCAAGTCTTCCAGACAGAGTGATTTTCCCTCCCGCCACACGAGAGCATACAGTGCGCCGTTCGCGCCCCGGTCCCACAGATGCTCGATAAAGGTCTGCGGCAGGCCCGTGTGAGTAGAGATTGCTACCTCCCCCGTCCGCTCGTCGGCCAGAGCGATCAGACCGCCCGCGAATCCCAGCGCATTGACCGTGGCCAAGAGAGCCTGGTCCAGAATGTCCCGCAACTCGAACGAGGTGGACAGGGCTTGGGCCACCGCGTTGAGGGCAGCCAGTTCCTGATTGCGACGCTGTAGCGCCTCTTCCGCCCGCGTGCGCTCGACGATCTCGTGGGTCAAATCATCGTTGACCCGGTCGCGTTGTTCGACGGCGCTTACCAGTTCGGCGGTCCGCTCCTCGACCAACTCTTCGAGGTGATCGCGATGTCTCCGCAGTTCTTTCTCCGCCCGCATCCGCTCGGTCAACTCTTGCTGGGCCTGACTATACAACCGGGCGTTCTCAATAGCGATGGCGGCATGGTTGGCAAAAGCCTGCAGGTGCTCTGCGTCGGCCTGGCTGAAGAAACCGGGGGTGGCGCTGTTCACATTCAAGAAACCGATGACCCGATCTCGGACACGGATGGGAGCGCCGGCGTAGGACTTGATCCAGACATGCTCAGGCCGAGAAACTACCCATTCCTCATCGCGCTCCACGTAGGGAATGACCACAGGCTGGCCGGTCTGCTCCATCCTGCGCAACCCGGCCACGTCGGAAACTTTAAAGCTGATGGAGGCGTCCGTCGCCGTGACCCCCAACTGTTCGTAGCCGTGCCCGCGAAAGACGCGGACCACTTCAGGGCCCTCGATGAGCATAATGTTCGCCGCAACCTGGGGCAGCACATGGTCTACCTGCTCCAGAATGCGGTTGAGCACCTCGTCGTAGCTCAGGGTGCTGCCCAAAGCGGCGCTGGCCTGGCGCAGAGCTTCGGCCAGATTGCGGGCTTCGCGCAGTCTTTCCACCGACCGCGCGTTTGCGATGGCTATCGTCGCCTGAGCAGCCAGCGCGGTCAGCATCTCTACGTCCCTCGGGCCGAATCCCTCGTCGTCGCGTTTGTTCTCTGCCTCCAGCACGCCGATCCGGCGGTCCTCGAACTGCAAGGGCGTCGCCAGCAGCGAGCGCTTCTCAAAACCGACCTGGCATTCCACCACCGCCCAGTAACGCGGATCGGCGTGGACATCGGGGACGATCAGGGAACTCCCGGATGAAAAGACTGCGCCAGCGATGGAACTCTCGATGGGCACAGGGACGTCGGTGAACTGGTCGGCCAAAACACTAGATGCCACGAAACGCAACTCGCCGCTACGGTCGTCCAGCAACAGAATGGAGGCCGCCTCACTGTCCGTCAGTTCGGCCGCCGCTTCCACGGTCTTGCGCAACAGAGGTTCCAGAGAGAGTGTGGAAGTCAGTTCACGGCTGATCTCCAAAACCCTCTCCAGCCACTGCGCCCGAGATTCTATGTCGCCCATACTTTACCCTCTCTGTAACTGCTCAGGCTCAGACCTCCGAGGTCTCTGACAACTGATTCACCCACTGCACAGGTCGAAAATGACTGATGTTTCACGCTCGAGTGTGCTTGGGTAAGACCTCGGAGGTCTAAATGAGCAATAGGCTGAGCAGTTACCCCTCTCTTACGATTATGCAGACCGAGATCTCGTCCTCTACCTCTAGCCCATCCGCCCCACCGGTCCAGGAAGAAACACTATCTTACCTACAGTCACTGCAAGCGTGACCTAGAAACACCCAGGGCTGTTCAGTTCTAGGTCAGCGGAGTGAATGGGTAAGCCGCACCGGCAAGGGCCGGTGCGGCTCTACGCGGCGAGAACTGAACAACCCTGTACAAACACCTTCATCGTGTGTTTCTACATCCGTTATCGTGTACTCATATATCCAGAGCGATCCTCCTACCTCAAAATACCTAGAGGACGTTCCTCATTCTAGCGCAGACAAGTGAAAACGAGGTGACAACCAGGTTAAAGAATCACTGAAGCTGAATTGGCACAGGCTCTTGCGCGTCACGTCGCCGCGTGAGGCCCGGCGCACCCCAGCGTGGCAGTTCGGGATGGTCTCGTTTCGGCATCTCCCCACACCACAGCGCCAGTCGGGCCACATTGGAGGCCATCCCAACTTGCACAGTCGGGCGGTTCGGCGTAGAATAGCATCGTTTGGCGATGATAAAATCACGGTAACACAATCCTGGTGGTGATCGCAAATGGATACAATTGTAAGTTGCGTAAACGTCCACAAATCCTTCCTGATGGGCCGCGAAGCGGTGCAGGCATTGCGCGGCGTCACGCTGGACGTGATGCCGGGCGAGGTGGTCTGCTTGATGGGCCCCAGCGGCTCTGGCAAGACCACGCTCTTGAACATCATCGGTGGGCTGGAGGAGCCGAGCCGGGGCCACGTGCTCGTGGATGGCGAGAACGTCGTCGCGCTGCCGGAGGACGCACTCTCCGAAATGCGGCTCACCAAGATGGGCTTTGTCTTTCAGAGCTATAATCTGCTGGCCAACTTTACGGCACGGGAGAACGTGGAGGTGCCATTGGCCCTGGCCGGGCTGAGCAAACACGAGCGGCGGCGCAAGGTGGAGCAATTGTTGGAAAGCGTCGGGCTGGCCGACCGGGCCCAGCATTACCCCAGCGAGCTTTCCGGCGGGCAGCAACAGCGCGTCGCCATCGCCCGCGCCCTGGCCAACGATCCCCCCATCCTCATCGGCGACGAGATCACCGGCGACCTGGACTCGGAGACCGGTTTCGAGGTGATGGAGGTCGTCGCCAGATTGAACCGTGAACAGGGCACAACGGTCATCTACGTCACTCACGATCTGCGCATGGCCAAGTTCGCGGAGCGAGTGATCCAGTTGCGCGACGGGAGGATCTCGGATTTGGAGAGGTGAGATTTAGTGATCTGGAGTGCGGCGGGTGAGTAAATCTCCAAATCAGACAAAGATCAAATGATTTGGGTGTGTTTCATTTCAGTAGAGACCCTAGACCTCGGAGGTCTCTGCCGAGCTTGTGCTCGCCCAAAACCGCTGATTGGGGCAGTTTTTGAGCCTGAAAACACATCTCATTAGACCTCCGAGGTCTTGCCCAACTTATTTGAAACACACCCAAGACTCCACTGAAAAAACCAGGTTTTTCAATGGTTTTATGGGACAGCGCACTTTTGGCTCAAAATTGACGTGTTTGTGGGAATATCTCACCAAAAAACCTGGTTTTTGGGCATTTTATCCCCACCGACGAACAAACCAACACCTTTTTTCAGGAAAGTCACCCAAATGATTTCACGCTACGTACTAAAGAGCTTTTCCCGCCACAAAGCGCGCACCGTCATCATGGTGCTGGCGCTGCTGGTAGTGACCGCGATGCTGGTGGCGCTCAACAATGGCGTCGAGTCGTTGCAACGGCAGGTCGTCGAGATCGTCGAGCGCGAGGCGGGCGAGCACGACATCACCATCGCGCGCGCCGACACCAGCCCCAACCAGTACATTGACGTCGAGCGCGTGTCCGCCCTCCTATCGGCCGTGGACCCGGACGTAGATGCCGTGTACCCCCGCTTCCTGGCGACGGTCGAGTTGCAGAGTGGGACAGGCGGCGTGGGAAAAGCTTCGCTGCTGGCCCGCACGCCGGAGGACGATCTCGGCCAGGTGACGATGCTGGAAGGAGAGCACAATCTGGAAGGCGACCGCATCGTCGTCCTGCGCGTGACAGCCGACACCTTTGGTCTGAGCGTCGGCGACGAGGTTGACCTGAGCTACATCCTGCCACTTTCCCGAGTGAAAGGGCACGACCTGCCGGAGAACGGCAGCGTCGGCCGTGTGACGCGCCGCTTTACCGTCAGCGGCATCGCACTGGCGACCGGGTTGGGCGGCGGGGGGCAGAACGGAGTCCTGGCCAGCGTGGAGACGGTGCAGGACTGGCTGGGCATACCGGGCCGGACCGAGCGGCTGGTGGTGATGCTGGACGAAAACGTCTATGGCTCCCTCAACACCCAAGACTCGATCTTTCGCGTGCGGCGCATCGCCGAAAATATGTACGACGCGCTGGGAAACGAGATCGAAACCTACACCTTCTCGCTAGACAAAGCGCAGGCCCTCGATTTCAGCGACGTGGCCTTTGCAGTACTGCGCTCCATCAGTGCCGTCTATGGCTTTCTGGTGATGGGCGTCGTCGGCCTGCTCGTCTATTCGATCATCAACACCAACGTGGAGGAGCGGCGGCGTGACCTGGCCTTTCTGCGCGTTCTGGGGGCCAAGCGGAGACATCTCTTTGGGCTGGTGATGATCGAAGTGGCCTTCATCGGCCTGTTCGGCGTGGGGCTGGGAATCGCGGCCGGACAGGCGTTGAGCGCGTCGGTGGTGGCCCCCATCGCCAACCACCTCATCGCCAGCGCTGGCGTGGGCGAGGAACTGGGCATCCAGTTCCAGATGACGATCACCGTAGCCGCGATGGTGCGGGCGGGGGTGATCGCCGCCATCGTGTTGATGCTCTCCGCCATCGCCCCGGCCCGCAAGGCGGCGAACACCAAAGTGCGCCACGCCATCAACCCCGGCTCAGCCGACCAACTCCAGATCGAAGACCTGGCCCAACTGCGCTCGCGCAAGTTCGATGTGCGCATCATCATCGCTGGCATCGTGCTGACCATCATGTGGCTGCTGATCTTTATCGGCAACAACTTTCTCTACGTCCAGGGTAACGAATCGGTCATCGGCGCCTTTATGTTCGGCGGTATGGCGCTGCTGGTGATCGGGGTCAGTCTGCTCTTTTACGCCCTGACCCTCCCCTTCGAGCGTATCCTGATTCTCCTCGGCGGCACGATCACGCCCAGGCTAACCTTCTTTGCCGGACCGAACCTGCTACGCGCCAAGCAGCGCAACACCATCATCTCACTGATGGTGGTCTTTAGCGCCACGCTGCCCACCTTCCTGGGAACGATGACCGCCCTGGAGCAAAAGAATTACGACGTCGAGGCCCGCTTTCGCAATGGCGCGCCGGTGGTAGCAGAGGTATCGCGCTGGTGGCGCTACTACTCGATCCAAAGCGGCGAGGACAACCTGCTGCCCAGCTTTTTGGACGAGTTCCGCGCCGTGCCGGGCATCGCGCAGGCCGTCGGCCTGACGGTAGAGTACAGAGCTGCCGTCACCAACAAAGTCGAGTTGCGTGACACGGCGGTGCAGGTGCAAGGACTGACCGGTTCACTGGATGGCATCGTCTACGCCGACCTGACCGAGTACTACGCCGGACTGGGACAGCCCGCCAGCGGCCCGCACACTTTTGACGAGATTCTGACCCAGCCGAATACCATCATCCTGGGCGCTGGCTATGCGGAATATATGGATCTGAGCGTGGGCGACGTGGTGCACGTGCCGGGCGAGGGCCAGGATCACATCGAGTACATGCGCATCATGGGGCTGATCGAGCGCATGCCGGGGTTTGAGGGCTTTTCGCGCAACGAGCAGTACGTTCGCCGGGGTCTTACGCCCGGTTTCGTCTCGTTGGACACCTACATTCGCCTTACCCACGACCCCACCTTCGAGAACGTCTGCGCCCGCGGCGTCTGCTCGCCCGCCGAGCGGGAGCAACCGGTCATCGCCCGCATCTTGGCGACGACCGCCGAGGACGTGGACGAAGCCAATGTGGTCGCCGACCTGCGGGAGCTGTTCGCCGACCGAAGCCACGTGTGGGTACAATCAACCGCCGAATCAATCCGCACGACGGAGCAATCCATGCGCACGATGCGCGTCTTGATGCTCATAATGACGGTGCTCTCCTTCATCACCTCCATCTTTGGCGTCTTTGCCGTGGTCTATGTGGCGGTCTATGTGCGGCGGCTAGAGATCGGGATGCTCAAGGCCATCGGCATGCGCAAACGCGATCTGGTGGGCGCCTTTGCGCTGGAGGCGGTGATGATGACGGTCAGCGCGTCGCTGGCGGGCGTGACGGCCGGGACGGTATTGGGCTATGTCTTTTACATCAGCAACAACATGATGCGCAACACGCCCACGCAACTGACGTTCGATTGGCTGACGACGGCGGCGATCCTGGTGATGGTCGTCCTGGCCAGCGTCATCAGCGCGATATTGGCGGCGCGCGGCGTGGTGCGGAGCAAGGTGACGCAAATTCTGCGCGAGGCATGGTGAGGCGATTCTAGATTGGGCGATGTTGGACTCGTTGGATCCCCTGGAGGAAAAAAGATGGTGAATATCCACACGTGCAAATGGTTGCTGGTTGCGATGGCAGCGACAGTGATGTTAACGGGATGCAGCCCACGACCGGAGATACCACCCAGCGTGGCGCCGACGGATGCCACCGGCACACCTCAAGCGACGCTGCCTCCGTCAGCGCCCGGCAAGACTATCGTGGCCGATGGAGAACTAGCCTCGCCCTACCCCAGCCTGGCGCTGGCCTTTGGCGGCGGGGTGAGCGGACAGGTGCTGACGCTCACTGTCAAGGCCGGCGACGTGGTCCAAGCTGGCGACCTGCTGGCGGTGCTGGACGACACCGCACTGCAACGAGCGGCGGACGAAGCACAGGCCGATCTCGAACGGGCCGCCGTCAACCGGGAGCAAACGATAGCTCAAGCCGACGTCAACGTGCGCCTGGCTCAACTCGATCTGGCAGATGTCCGCGAGGGAGCCAGCGAGGCCGAGCTTGCCGCCGCCCAAGCCACTGCGCGTGACGCTCGCATTGAGCTGGAGGTCGCACAGCACGCCTACAGCAGCACGCTCAACTCTGCCTACGACGCTGCCGTGCGCGCCCGCAAGATCGAATTCGACTGGTACGTCGGCTACTACCAAAGGAAAAAAGCCGAATACGAACAGGGCCATCTCAGCCAGAGCAATCACGACCACGCAATGAACGCCATGATCTCGGCGGAAGGACGGCTGAACGAGGCCATTGACGAGGCGCACATAGAGGAAATCCAAGCCGAGAATCGAGTGGATCAGGCCCGCAACGCCCTCTATCAGGCTTGGAAAGAGTTGGAGCTCTTGCAGAGCAGCCCGCTGACAGAGACGCTGGTGCGGGCCGAACTGGCCGTGGATCAGGCGCTCATAGAGAGCGAGCGAGCGCGTGCGGACCTCGTCGCGGCGGAGAGAGCACTGGCCCAAGCTCAAGAAGCTCTAAAGCACACTCATCTCGTTGCACCGTGGGCGGCCATCGTGCTCTCGGTGAACGTAGCGCCAGAAGCGAATATCGGCGCGGGTGCGCCAGTCGTCACCCTGCTCAACATCACAGACGGACTACGTTTTGTCACACAGAACCTGAGCGAGCAGCACATCACCGACATCTACCCCGGCCAGCGGGCCGTCGTCACGCTGCGCACCTTCCCCGAGACGGGGCTGGAGGGAGTCGTCGAGGCGGTCGTGCCCCAGGTCGGGGGCGCTGCAAGCACAGATGCGCGTTTCACCATCCACGTGCGGCTGGAGCCAACCGAGCTACGGCTGCTGCCGGGTCTGACGGGGCGGGTGGAGATCTTTACGGAAGAGTAATTCAGAAATACTACAGCGAATTTGGAAAAGCACGAATCAGAGCACGTCGGTAGATCAGGAGCTTGTGAAATTCGGCTCCTGTCACTACGGGTGACAGCAAAAGAACGTTTCTTCGCTCGCTCCAATCTCCAAATCTCAAATCCTAAATCTTAAAAGGGGCTTGACATCCGAAACGTTTTGGATTATAATAACAATGCTCCCGAAACGTTTTGGAACACGTCCCCGATTTAGGATTTGTGCTATGCCGGTCACCCTGAAGGACATTGCCGAGAAAGTTGGTTATTCCATTACCACGGTCTCTCGCGCGCTGGCCGGGTACGACGACGTAGCCGAGTCGACCCGCCAACTGGTCCTCAAGACCGCCAATGAACTGGGCTACCACCCCAACATCACGGCCCGCCGGCTGCAAAAGCAACGCACCGACACCATCGGCTTTATCATCCCCACCCACGGCCCACGCTTTGCGGACCCATTCTTCAGCGAACTGCTGGCCGGCATCGGCAACGGAGCCGCCGAGCGAGAACTGGATCTGTTGGTCTCCACCCGCGCGCCGGGCCCCGAGGAATTGAAAGTCTACGAGCGTATGGTCAGGGAGCGGAGGGTGGATGGCTTGCTGGTTGTGCGCACGCGGCGTCGAGACCCGCGTATCGCTTACCTGGTCGAACGTGAATTTCCCTTTGTCACATTTGGCCGGTCGGATCTGGAAGTAGACTTTCCTTATCTGGATGTGGACAGCGAAACGGGGACGCGCCAACTGACCCAGCACTTGATTGACCTGGGCCACCGGCGCGTCGCATACATCAGTGCTCCGCTCAACCTGATGTTCGCATCCCACCGGCTAGAGGGATACAAAGAAGCCCTGGCGGCCAACCGCATCCCCTTCGACGAATCCCTCCTGGCCGTCGGCGAACTGACAGAACGGAGCGGACACGCGGTGGGCCGGGATTTTCTGACCCGCGACGAGCGCCCCACCGCCATCATCGCCTGCAACGATCTGATGGCACTGGGAGTCATCAGCGCGGCCCAGGGGCTGGGGCTGACCGTTGGGCGCGACGTGGCCGTGGCCGGTTTCGACGACGTTCCGCTGGCAGAGCACGCTCACCCACCATTGACCACCGTGCACCAGCCCATCTACGAGATCGGGCAGCGTATCTGCGAGATGCTAATACACCTACTACGAGAAGAGACGCTAGAAGAGTACCACGTGCTCCTGAAACCGGAATTGATCATACGCGAATCGTGCGGCGCGGCGATTCAGTAAGCGCTTACGAGGAGGTGATGCACACAGACTAGATTGAATCACATTTCCCTGGCTTCTGTCAAAAATCCATTACTAGTTTAAGGAGGAGTTTCGAGATGAAAAAGTACACAAGTCTGTTGATGCTCGGCGCAATTCTGGTCGGCTTGCTGGCGGCCTGCGCGCCGCAAACGGTCACCGTCGAAGTCACCCGCGTCGTGACCGAGCAGGAAGAAATCGAGGTGCCGGTCGAACAGACCGTCGAGGTGCCGGTGGAGGTACCATCCAAGACACTGGTGTTCTCTTCGAGGCTGTTCAGTCCGCCCCGTGAACAAGAGTTCTTCATCAACGAGGTCATCAAGCCTTTTGAGGAAGAGCACGGGGTAACGGTCAACTTTCAGATCCTGGACGACGACACGCTGCTCGAACGGGCGCAGATCCAGCAGGAGACCGGTCACGTCACCACCGACATCGTGTGTGCTCACAACGGCAAAATGCCTGACTGGCTCGATGCCGGATACGTGGAAGACCTGACATCTTACGTCGAGTCCTGGACAGACCGGAACTTTAGCCCGACGTTCGAGTCCGACACAAATCGGGATGGGAAACAGTATTTCCTGCCGGTAGGCGCGGACGTCTATCTGCTGCTGGCGAACAACAATGCGCTTCCCTACCTCCCGGACGGTGTGGATCTGGACGCCATCACCTGGGAGCAGTATGCTGAATGGGCCGTCAACATCGCCGAAGGCGAAGGAGAGGGAAAAGTCTGCATCACCGGCATTCCACAAAAGTCTTGGATCTATATGTTCGGTGGGTCGGCGCTCTCCTACGGTGCTGGTTTCCCGGACGCCAATTCCGCAGAGGCAGCCGCCGCCTGGGAGATCTGGGAGACGATCGGCAAGGCCAACGGCTTTGTGCCCACTGTGCTGAATGTTGATAGCTGCGTTGACCCGATGATGCGGGAAGAAGCGTGGCTAACCGTGTTCCACAACGCTCGTGCGGGCCAGGTGTATGAATCCAACGAGACCCAGTTCACGCTTGCTCCTGCTCCGATAGGGTCGGAAGGGATCGGCACCATCGCCGGCGTCAGTGGCTACGCCATTATGAAGGGCGCGCCGAACCACGACCTGGCCGTGGAATTCCTCGAGTACGTGACCCGGCCGGACATCCAGGTCAAGATCGCCAAGGGCACCGGTGGATTCATTCCCCCAGTGCAAGAGGCGCTCGAATACATGGGTGATGAAGCCATTGACGAGGTTATGTCGAAGGCCATTCTGGTGCTCGAAAGCGGCATCGCTTCGGGCGTGCCGGCCTATCTGTACCAGGATTGGGGAGCCGTCAAGCAGTGCTTTGACGACGTGTTCGAGGACACGATCCTGCCTGGCGGTGACGTAGACCAGGCCCGGCTCGACGCCGCACAGGAATGTGTGGATAGTCTCTTAAAGTAGCTCACTGATGCGTGTGTAGTTACTTGCTACTTGGTAGGGCCGGGAAGTTCACGGGCTTCCCGGCTCTTCCCATAGCGCGGTCTACGCTGCAAAGCAGACCTGACAAGAAAAAGGCCCGAGTAGAGCAACAACACGATAGAAAGGGGCTGATGGTATGACTGGAGAAAAGATGTGGAAAAAGATGCGGGAAAAAGCAGTGCCATACTTGCTGATCCTTCCCGTCGTCCTCTACTACACTGCTTTTTGGCTCCGGCCGGTCATCACGGCAGTGATTGGCAGCTTTACGGGCGCTGACGGCCAGTTTACGCTCCATAATTTCGTCATGGTTTTCACTGAAGAGAACTTTGTACCGGCTTTGAGGAACACTGCGGTCATTGTTGTTTTCTCGGTTACATTAGAGTTCTTGGTCGCCCTGTTTCTGGCGTTGCTGATTAACAGAAAGTTCGTGGGATCGGGAATTTTCCTGTTCTTGGCTATGATTCCAATGGCCCTGCCGGCTGCCGCGGCAGGGGCGATGTGGATCACGGGACTCACTGCCCACGGGTGGATAAATAGCTTGTTGTACTATCTGGGAATCTTGGCGGAAGGCAAAAAGATCTATTGGCTGGCAGGCTCTGAACTTTCGCTTCTGGCTTTGCTGATCGTCATTGACGCCTGGCAGGTGATCCCCTCGGTGATGATCATTCTTCTGGCCGGATTGCAGAACATGCCGGAGGAAACGCAAGAGGCGGGATACGTCTTTGGGGGAAACTATCTCACTGTTCTGAGAAAGATCACTCTGCCAATGCTTAGACCGACGATCCAGACGGCTGTGATACTGCGCTTGATATCGGCAATCCAGATATGGCTCATCGTGGTCGTTCTGCTTGGATTCTCCAGGTTGCCTGTGCTGGTCGAGAGAGTCGTCTACTACAGCAGAGAAGTGGACCAGTTGTACATAAGCTATCAGATGGCTTCGGGTTATACGCTTATAGTTTCAGTGATCGTCTCCTTGGCCGCTCTGGCCTATTTACAGGTCTCTGGAGCGTTCAAGCGAAATAAGGAGCAGGCGGTATGACGAGGAAGAAGCGCGTCAATATCTACAAGGCCGCGAAAACGACGACATTCTATATCTTTGTAACTGGTGTCTTGGTGGCGATGCTCTTGCCGCTCTATTTCATCGTCTCATTGTCCTTCCTCTCCACAAGAGAAGCATATCGCTATCCTCTCCCCCTGCTACCCACACTGACCGCCCGGTTCGAACTGACGCACGGGGAGCGGGGCTACCTGTTGAGCGTTTACGACCGGACGACGCAAAAGTATCAGAGCGTTCTGGATACCAATGACCTGGAAAAGATGTCCATCTATATGAAGTATCAACTCGCCACGCCCATCACGATTGAAGAGATCGAGCGCGAGATCGCCAAACTTGAAACGCAGGATGTCGTGTATTTCTCACACGGGACCAACCTGTTGTACAATTATGAGACCTTTTTCAAGGTCGCGGGGACTGGTCAGGCTATTCCTGCGCTCATCAGAAGTCTGGAAATATGCGCGCTGACGATACTCATCTCCTTGGCGATCGGGGGGATGGCGGGTTATGCGTTTGCCAGGTACATGTTCAGGGGACGGGATTTGCTCAAGTTTAGCGTTCTATTTGTACGCATGTTCCCCGGTGTGGCTATCGCTATGCCGATGGTCATTATCCTGGCAAAGATGGGATTCTACGACGAACCGATTGGGCTATCTTTGGTGTACTCGGTGGGTTCGATTGCGCTGACTGTCTGGATTACGGCAAGTATCTTTATGGGTATCCCTGTTTCGCTGGAGGAGGCGGCGCAAGTCTTTGGAGCCACCAAGCTCCAGGCATTTCTCCGTATTACGCTCCCGCTGGCCCTGCCGGGCCTGGCGGCCTGTGCGATGTATGCATTCCTGGGCGCGTGGAATGAGACGGTGTCGGCGATCATCCTGACAATGTTCAAGCCGACGTTTTCCGTGGTGGTATACCAGACGGTTCTCGGCGCTGTCGGGCAGGTAAACCTGGCTGCGGCCGGAGGTATGGTGATGGCTCTGCCAGCCGTCATATTCACCTTTTTCCTCCGCAGGTACATCAATCAGATGTGGGGTGGCGTCACCGTGTAAGAGCCCCGATGCGAGTGAAAAGTGACACAAGGAGTGAACTATGGCAACGCTAGAGCTGATCAACGTTACAAAGCGCTTTGGCAGAAACGTCGTGGCGGTCAAAAGCCTAAGCCTGGAAGTACACGATGGCGAGTACCTCGTCCTCTTGGGGCCTTCGGGCTGCGGCAAAACCACGACGATGAGAATGATCGCCGGTCTTGAGGAGGTAACCGAGGGCACAATCATCCTCGACGGGGTTGACATCACAGATCTGCCACCCAGAAAAAGAAACGTGAGCATGGTATTTCAGAACTATGCGGTCTGGCCCCACATGACCGTCTATCAGAACATCTCCTATGCCCTAAAGTTGAAAAAGATGAGCCAAAGCGAGATTGACAGGATTGTCAAAGAGGTCGCCGGTATGACGGGGATCGCCCAGCTCTTGGAGCGGTATCCCTCACAGCTATCGGGGGGTCAGCAGCAAAGGGTCGCTGTGGCACGAGCCATCGCGGTGAGCCCCAAGCTCTTCCTGATGGACGAGCCGCTTTCCAATCTCGACGCCAAGCTGCGGGTGGCGACACGGACGGAGCTGAAGGCCATCCACTACGAGACCGAGGCCACGACGGTGTTTGTCACTCACGACCAATCCGAGGCGATGAGTATAGCCGACCGCATCGCGATTATGAAGGAGGGCGAGATCGTGCAGATTGGGACGCCTGAGGAGGTCTACGACAAAAGTGCCAGCATATTCGTGGCCGACTTTATCGGCACGCCGCCCACGAACTTTATGGATGTGGAGCTGGTCATCGAGGACGGCGATGTTCGCTTGGTCAATCCTTATATCAACCTGAAGCTGGACCCTGCAAATGCTGCATTGTTGAAGGACTATGACAAAAAGTCGTTGGTTCTCGGAATCAGGCCGGAGAACATACGCCTGGCTGACAAAGGGGAAGCTGTTCTGTCTGCGCAGTGCCTGGTATCGGAGCCGCAGGGTTCCCACCAGATCGTGGCGGTTGAGCTTGAGGACAAATTGGTCAAGATAGTCGCCCCCGCACATCCCAAGGTTCGCTCTGAGGAAATGGTTCATCTGGCGTTCAGGCAAGAGGCTATGAGCTTTTTCGCCAAGGACACCGGTCTAAGAATCTAGGTCAATCTGTTGCGACGTGTTTCACGATATTCGTCTGACGTCCAAGAAAATTCACCACCGGCTGCGGTTAATCGAACCGTTGGTCTATCGCCGCCGCCAGCCGTTGCCGCCCTTTCGCTACTTGCGACTGGAAAGCCCGCTGGTTGATCCGCCGGTTTCCCTCCAAGCTGACGAGGAGAATTGGCAAACTATCCCTTGGGGTTCTTACTGGGCCGAGTTCAACGCCGACTTTGTCCTCCACACACAGTTCCAAACTCCTCCCGGCTGGAGCGCCGGCGCCCCCACCGCCCTCTACCTGCCGATTGGGGAAGCGGGCGATTTCAGCCACCCCGAGGCCCTGGCCTACATTGACGGCGTGCCCTACGGGGCATGTGACCGCCATCACCAGGAGATGCGGCTGGCGGCGCATCACCTGGACGGCAACCCGCACCTGTTGGCGCTCCACGGCTGGGCCGGCAGCCTGGGCAATGACCCGGCGGATAAACAGCATCCGGATGCCAAATTGCTGATGCGCGAGTGCGCGCTGGTGCAGATTGACCAGCCCACGCGCGATCTTTTGGCCCTCGCCCGGGTCGCCCTGGGCGTTGCCGATTGTCTGGACGAAGACGAGCCGGCGCGCGCCCACCTCTACACCGCGCTGGATGAAGCCTTCAAAAAACTGGATACCCGCGAGCCTTTCGACGACCGCTTTTACGCCAGTGTGCCGGTCGCCAGCAACGTCTTGCGAGACGGCGTCGCCCAATCCGGCGCCCCGTTGGACGTGCGCATCACGGCCGCCGGTCACGCCCACCTCGACGTGGCCTGGCTGTGGACGCTGGGCCAGACGCGCCGCAAGGCGGGGAGAACGTTCCACAACGTCATCCGCCTGATGGAGCAGTTCCCCGATTTCCGCTTCAGCCAGAGCCAGCCCCAGTTGTACGACTTTGTGCGGCAGGACTACCCCGAGCTGTTCGCGACCATCGAGCAGCGCGTGCGCGAGGGGCGCTGGGAGGTTCTGGGCGGTACGTGGGTCGAGGCCGACTGCAACCTCACCGGCCCCGAGTCGCTGGCGCGGCAGTTCCTCCTGGGGCGCACCTTTTTACGAAAGCATTTTGGCGCCGACGCCGAATCTCCCGTGCTGTGGCTGCCCGACGTGTTCGGCTATGCCTGGAACCTGCCGCAACTGATCAAAGAAGCCGGGTTAGAATACTTTTTCACCATCAAGATCGGTTGGAACCAGTTCAACCGCCTGCCCTACGATTCCTTCTGGTGGCAGGGACTGGACGGCACGCGGGTGCTGACCCACTTTAGCCCCACGCCCGGCGGCGGCGACTATGTCAGCACCTACAACGGAGACGCTTCCCCCGAACAGACGCTCGGCACCTGGCGCAACTTGCAACAAAAAGACGTGGGCCAACCAGGCACGCCACCGCCGCTCCTGATGGCGTTCGGCTATGGCGACGGAGGCGGAGGCCCGACGCGCGAGATGGTGGAGAACATCCGCGAGATGAACGAGTTTCCCGCTATGCCGCGCGTCGCTTGCGGCAGGGCGGACGAGTTCTTCCGCCAGTTGGAGGACACAGTCAGCGACCGGCTGCCGACCTGGAACGGCGAGCTCTACCTGGAAAATCACCGAGGGACCTACACCACCCAGAGCCGCAACAAGCGGGCCAATCGCAAGAGCGAGTTCCTGCTGCACGACGGAGAGTTTCTGGCCGCGTGGGCCTCTGTGCTCGACCCGGACTATGACTATCCCCACGCCGAACTGCACCGCGCCTGGGAGTTGGTCTGCCTCAACCAGTTCCACGACATCATCCCCGGCAGCAGCATCGGCGCGGTCTACGTCGAGTCGCAGCAGCAATACGCCGAGGTGCGCGAGATCGGCGAGCGGGTTCGAGATGGCGCGCTGGCGGCGATTGCTGGCAGGCTCGGCGGTGATCTGTTGCTGGTCAACCCTACCTCTTTCACCCGCCGCGACCTGGCCTTCTGGGAGGGCGGAGACGTTGACGGACTAGAGCGTAAAGACGGTTCCCAGGTTCTCACTCAGCCCGTGGATGACGGATTGCTACTGGACGCCGGAGAGCTGCCGCCCTACAGCGTCACGCTGCTGCGCACTGCCAGCTCATCCCCAATCCCCAATCCCCAATCCCCAATGGCTAATCTCACAGTCACCCCCACCTTACTCGAAAACAGCCTCCTCCGCGTCGAGTTCAACGCTGCTGGTGACCTCACTCGCATTTACGACAGGCTGAACGACCACGAGGTGCTGCCACCCGGCGCAATCGCCAACCAGTTCCAGGCGCTTGAGGATCGCCCCATCAACCCCGACGCCTGGGACATGGATATTTTCTTCGACGACAAGCTGTGGCTGGCCGAGCCGGCCGACTCGGTGTGCGTGGTCGAGAGCGGCCCGCTGCGGGCCACACTCGAGGTGCGGCGGCGCATCTTGAACAGTGAGTACACCCAGCGCATCTCGCTGGCTCACAACAGCCCTCGCCTGGATTTCGATACCACCATCCAGTGGCGCGAGCGGCACATTCTCCTCAAAGTGGCCTTTCCGGTAGACGTGCTCTCGCCAGTCGCGACGTACGAGATCCAATGGGGCAACGTCCAGCGTCCCACCCATCGCAACACCAGTTGGGACTGGGCCCGCTTCGAGACCTGCGCCCAAAAGTGGGTGGATTTGAGCGAGGGCGGCTACGGCGTCAGCCTGCTCAACGATTGCAAATACGGCCACGACATCCTGGGCAACGTCATCCGCTTGAGCCTGTTGCGCAGCCCGACCAACCCGGACCCAGAGGCCGACCAGGGCGAGCACCGCTTCGCCTACAGCCTGCTGCCCCACGCTGGCCCCTGGGACGAGCGCACCGTCGCCAACGCCTACGCCCTGAACGACCCTATCATCACCTACGTCAACCGTTCGCCATCCACCGTTCGCCATTTGCCATTCGCCGTTCGCTCCAATCGGCCCAACGTCGTCGTCGAAACCATCAAGCAGGCCAAAGATGAACAGGGCATCATCGTGCGCCTCTATGAAAGCCAGCGACGCCGGGGCAAAGTGACGCTCACGACCGGCTTCCCATTGGCAAATGCCTGGCGCACCAACCTGCTCGAGGAAAACCAGGAACACCTCGACTGCGCCGGCGATCAGGTGACAGTACCCGTCAAACCGTACCAGATACTCACCCTGCGCTTGCTGCCCAGGACCAGACCCTAAGGGTTTCAGAAAACCCTTAGGGTCTCGGGAAAGAGAAAAGAATGAAAACCATCGGCATTTTCCACTACCAGGTCGGCAGAACCGACGGGGTCTCGCTGGAGATTGACAAATGGAAGCGCGTCTTGGAAGAAATGGGCCACACGGTGCACCTTTGCGCCGGCGACCTGGGTAAGGTCGAGGGTACGTTGATTGAGGAGATGTACCACCACCGCCCAGATGCCGAGCGGATCTCCTACAACACCTTCTGCGAGCTGCGTGACTATCCCGACGACGCGGCGTACCGGGCGGAACTGTTGAGCCTCGCCGACGTCATTGAACGCCAAATTCGCGCCTTTGTGGAAAAAAAGGGAATTGACTTGCTCATCCCGCAGAATGTCTGGTCGGTGGCGGCCAACCCGCCGGTGGGGATCGCCCTGGCGCGCGTGATGCGCGACCTGCAACTGCCGGCCCTGGCCCACCACCACGACTTTTACTGGGAGCGCACTGGGCGCGTGGCCCTCACCTGTGCTACCGCCATCGAACTGGCCGACAAGGGCCTGCCCCCACGCGATCCGCTGGCCCGGCACGTGGTCATCAACAGCCTGGCGCAACGAGAGCTGGTCGAGCGCAAGGGAATCGAGTCTACGGTCGTACCCAACGTCTTTGACTTTGACGCGCCGGATTGGCAGCCTGACGCATACAACCGGGATTTCCGCGCTCGCATTGGGCTGCGGGAGAACGACCTCCTGATCCTCCAGGCCACTCGCATTGTTCCCAGGAAAGGGATCGAGCTGGCGGTGGATTTCGTCAAGGCGCTGGACACCCAAAAGCGACGCACCATCCTGAAAGAACGTGGCCTGTACGACGGGCGACCTTTTGACGACGATGGCCGGATCGTGCTCGTGCTGGCTGGGTACGCCCGGGATGATGTGACTGGGAGCTGTCTCGGTCGCCTCAAGCAAAAGATTGAGCGGGCAGGGATTGACGCCCTTTTCATCGAGGACGTGGTCGGAGGGCGACGACAGACACGAGACGGGCAAAAGGTCTACTCGCTGTGGGATACTTGTGTCTTTGCGGACTTTGTCACCTACCCCAGCCTGTGGGAGGGATGGGGCAACCAGTTCCTGGAGGCATTGCGTGCCCGCCTCCCGCTGATGCTCTTCGAATATCCCGTCTACCGGGCCGACATCGGGGATAAGGGCTTTCGTGTCGTCTCCCTCGGCGCCGAAATCCAGGGATACGATGATTGGGGGCTGGTACAGGTGGCGCCTCGAGTCGTCGAGGCGGCAGCGGATCAGGCGGTCGAACTGCTCACCGACGCCCGGCTGTACCAGGAGACAGTCGAGCACAACTTTCGACTCGGGCGGCAGCACTACTCGTTGGAGTCGCTGCGGGGTTACCTGGCCTCGTTGTTGGAGGATTAGGGCAAGTGGAAAGGTTTATGCGCGCCGACGATTGGAAGCGCACGCTTGTAGAACGCGGCAGGTACTTTAACAAAGAGTACCCGATAACCGGCTACGAAAGGGCCGACGGGGTGGGAGGAAACCCCCTCCACCCGGTCTGTGCGTTCAAAGATCGGTTGCAGAAAATCCATCAGAAATTCCGCGAGACCTACCAGGGTGTCCGCATATCGCGCCGTCACGCCAGAATGCCTTACTGGGCCCCAGAGGAGCAAAACCTCCCCGACAACTATTCGTTCGTGGAAGCGCCGGAGCGACTGACGACCACCTCAATCACGATCGTCCTGGTCCCTCGTGATCGAGTGCAGGCGGCAGAATTGGGATTCTACTACGACGGCCCAATACTGCCCACCTTACGAGAGCGAATGGAAGGGATCAGGTTTCGAGGCTTGGTCGGGAATGTTGGATACTATATGACCGAGGATCTAATCGGCGAGAGATTTCCCTGGTCCCACAACGTCCGTTATCCAGAGTTTCCCCTGCCGTCAAGCCTTTCATACCTGGGATTCCATTTGTTCAGAGACGATGCGGGAGAGGCATACGGCTCTTTTCAAGGGGCGCACCCCGCCGCCGTCGGCATTCGGAGAAATGGAAGAGTGGACATCATCCCCCGGTTAAAGATAGAGAGGTACAGGGTGACGCTCTGGGGAAAAGAGTTTCTCGTCAACTCGATCAACGACCCCGATGCCGCAGACGAGGTGATGGTATTCACGCCAGGGTTGTGGACACCGGAAGTCCGCGCCCGCACAGAGAACTGGGAAACGTACGCTCCCGAGATCCCCGTACCCGACCGGGTAAACGTCTTCGTCGCCAACGAGGGGAATGGCAAAGTGCCGATAGAGAGAACGGTAAAGGTGTGGGAAGGGCGGTCGCCGCTGCCATCGTTTGGGGCGGTTCTGTCATTTGAGAGAGACTACTTTGGAAAGCTGTTTGCCCACGGCCATCTGGGGCAGAGAGTCAAGATCGAGCCCCTGGGTGGCACGGACTTTGACGAATATGCCCAAATGCTGGGAGGACTGGTCCCGGTCATAGTTGGTGGACAGCACGCATACTGCGTCGAAACCGTTGCCCAAATCCAAGAGCGTCTGCGGGATTATGGGAACGCGACCTCACCCATCGCGCAATGTGGCCGGGAGACGCAGAACTTGGCGCTGCGCGTCCGTGAACCGGCCGGCGTTTTACTTCAGACGGAGGATCATCTTGGCTGGGTCTTGTTCGACGGGCGGCACGAACTGAGCATCGGGGCCAGCGTCGTTGACGTGGCCAAGATGCTCAAGCTGCTGGAGGATGATGGCACACTCTGCGGCAAGGTCAAACAGGCCGTTTTCGTTGACGGCGGCTCGGCGATGAAGGCGTATGCCGTGGAAAGCGACGGCACAACTATCACGCTCGACCTCTTGAACAGAGTCGCCGCCGGCTCAAGAAACGGCCCTGGTGCTGACCCCGATGGATTGAATTTGTACACGCTGCTCGCGTTGGGCCTGGCGTAGGAACGCCGTCTCTGAAAGTATCGCCTGGCAAAGGGAGTGTGAACCGCCATTCGTTACTTTGAACTCGCCGTCCGATGGCCCGACTTGAAAGCTCTTGGATAAGACGCCGAGTTGCGCTAGTGGTTGCTTGCCTGCTTTGACCGACCCGCGTAAAATACGCCTTGATGCCAACGTGCCGGAGTGTGGAATGTATCCTGACAGATTGACTCTTGTTCGTCACCCTGCGAACCCCATCCTGCTCCCCGATACGACCTCTGGGTGGGAATGTTATAACGTCTTCAACCCCTCGGTCATCTATCACGATGGCCTGTTCCACATGCACTACCGCGCCCAAGGGTTGGACTGGGTCAGCCGCATCGGCTATGCGATTAGCGAGGACGGGGTGCACTGGAACCGGTTACGCTTCCCCGTATTAGAACCGGTGGACGAGACGGACGCGCGTGGTGTGGAGGATCCGCGCGTGACGGAGATAGACTCTGTTTTTTATATGACCTACACTGCCTACGGACGGGAGTTTCACGGCCCTGGCACGCCGACCCACCTGGGCGGCGGTATCCTGCCGATGGTTGCCCGCAGCCGCAACCTGATCACCTGGGAGCGGATGGGGCCTATCGTACGCGGAGAGGACAATAAAGACCACGTGCTCTTCCCACGCCGCATCGGCGGGCGGTACGCCGCCCTGCACCGCCGCCGCCCCGACGTCTGGCTGGCCTATAGCGACGATCTGCTCACCTGGCGGGAGGAGGATATGACTCCCATCTTTGGCCCGCGGCCGGGCAACGCCTGGGATAGCCAAAAGGTAGGCGCCAACGGCGTCCCTATCGAGACGGAGCACGGCTGGTTGACGCTCTACCACGGCACCGACCAAGACAACGCCTACCGGTTTGGCGTCTGCCTGCTCGATTTGGACGATCCCAGCCGGGTGCTCAACAGGCCCCGCGCCACGATCTTTTGGCCGGAGGAGCTGTGGGAACTGCGCGGCGACGTGCCCAACGTAGTCTTTTCTTGCGCCAACCCGGTGGTGGACGGCGGGGTGTACGTCTACTATGGCGGCGGCGATCACGTGATCGGCCTGGCTACCTGCCGTTTGGACGAACTGCTTGACTTGGCCCTCAACGCGACATGAGATGGAGATAGAGCATCGCATTGCCGATCATCTGACCTTTCTCTACGGCCCGGAGCGCGCGGCAGCTACCCTGGAGCAGTTGTACGCCACGATGGACGATTTCCGGCGGCGAAACCCGCAGCTACAAGAGTGCGTCGCGGGCGAGCGACTGACGGAGAAGGACGTCATCCTCATCACCTACGGCGACCAAGTGGCGGAGCAGGGCCAAGCCCCGCTCCGCACCCTGGCCGAGGTACTGGAGAGACACGTCAGGGGAATCATCAGTGGGGTCCACATCTTGCCCTTCTTTCCCTACTCCTCCGACGACGGCTTCTCCGTCATTGACTATGCCAGGGTCGCCCCCGACCTCGGCGACTGGACGGACGTGGAACGATTGGGACGCAGCTTCCGCCTCATGTTCGACGCGGTCATCAACCACATCTCAGCCAAAAGCGACTGGTTCCAGGAGTTTCTGGGGGGCAACCCAGAGTTCGCCGACTATTTCATCACCGTCGAGGAGGGGGTGGACCTCTCACAGGTCGTACGTCCCAGGGCGTTGCCACTCCTGACGCCCGTGCAGACGGCTCGTGGTAAGCAACTGGTCTGGACCACCTTCAGCGCGGACCAAATTGACCTCAACTATGCCAGCCCCGACGTGCTGTTGAAAGTGATCGAGATTCTTCTGCTGTACGTCGAAAAAGGGGCCGACATTATCCGGCTGGATGCCATCGCTTACCTGTGGAAAAAGATCGGCACCACCTGCATCCACCTGGAGGAAACGCACCGGGTGGTGAAACTCCTCCGCGCCGTCCTGGATGCGGTCGCGCCGCACGTGATCCTCGTCACCGAGACGAACGTGCCCCACGAGGAGAACGTCCCCTACTTTGGCAGTGGGACGGACGAGGCGCAGATGGTCTACCAGTTCCCCCTGCCGCCCCTGGTAATACACGCCATCCGTTCCGGTGACGCATCATATCTCTCCGAGTGGGCGGCAAGGTTGAGCGCGCCTTCCAATAGCACCACTTTCTTCAACTTTGTAGCCTCTCACGACGGCATTGGCGTGCGGCCTGTCGAGGGCATTCTGCCCCCGGCAGAGGTCGAGGGGTTGGTCGAGCGCACTCTGGCCCACGGCGGCTACGTCTCCTACAAGGACAATGCCGACGGCACACGCAGCGTCTACGAGCTGAACATCTCCTACTTTGACGCCCTCTCCGATCCCAACGGGGTCGAACCACTCGGCTTGCAAGCCCGTCGCTTCCTGGCATCCCAGGCCATCATGCTCGCCCTGGCCGGAGTGCCCGGCGTCTATATCCACAGCCTGTTCGGCTCGCGCAGTTGCCACGCCAGCGTGGAGCAGACTGGCCGGTATCGCTCCATCAACCGGGCCAAGTTCCGCCGCGAGGAGCTTGAGCGGGCGCTGGCTGACCCGTCCTCGCTGCGCCACCGGGTGTTCCACCCCTACCTGCGCCTCATCCAAGCGCGCGCCGCCCACCGGGCCTTCCACCCCAATGGCCCGCAGCAAGTTCTCTCTATCCATCCCGCCATCTTTAGCCTGCTCCGCACCGCGCCTGGTGGGGGTGAGTCATTGCTGTGTATCCACAATGTCTCGAACGACGAGGTGCCCCTCTCGGTCAACTTGCCCTCGCTCCCTTTCCCCTGCCCTGACCAGGTGTGCGACCTCATAACCGGGACCACATTCCCTGTGAACGCATCCGGCAATCTGAGCCTGCTGATGGCCCCCTATCAAGTGTTGTGGTTAAAGGAAAAAGCGGCATGAAAGTTGGTTTTATCTCCACCCGTCTGGCCGGCACCGATGGAGTCTCCCCGGAGACGCACAAACTGGCCGAGGTGGCTCGCCGTTTGGGCCACCAGATCTACCACTGTGCCGGTCAGTTGGCAGACGGTGTCCCCAACCCCACACTCGCCTCGAATAGACATCTGCATACTTGTTGGTAATCACCAAAGAGCGCAAGTCTTGACATCCAGCATACCTTGTGCTAAACTGACTTCAGTGGGCAAGTTTGCAAGTTAGGCGACTCGGAAAGGAGCGACCCATGCAAAAAGACTTTCACTACTACTGCATCGCAGTCCTCGCCAAGGCCGCCGGCTTTAACACAAAAGACGCCCTCATCATCGGCTATGCCTCCCAGTACGTTGACGACGCCACCGAAAGCGAGCTCATCCGCCTCGAGGTCCCCGGACTGATCAAGTTCGACCCGGTGCGCACCGCGTACGCCGGGCTAGACCTGGCCGGGTCGCTGAGCTGGTCGGCGCAGAAGCGGGTCTTTATCCCCTTCCACTTTATCCCGCCCCGCCCCTTCTCCCCCAAGGAGAGCAACACCTTCTCGTTCGTCACGCGGCCCGCTGCCAATGAGCAGAATGGAGGAAAGAAATCGTTTGCCGAGCTACTGCTGGAAGAGGCAACGGGAGAGTCGCGGAGGAATCGCTGGCGGCGGCTGTGTCGCATCGGGTTGGCGCTCCACACGTATGCCGATACCTGGGCCCATCAGCGCTTCTCCGGCAGACACAACCGGGAAGAGAACGACGTGGAGAATATCAAGGTCTGGATCAAGGATGATTACAAGCACCTAAAGCTGGAGAACATACTCCTAGACACGCTGCCACAGATCGGGCACGCGGAGGCCGGCTTCTATCCTGACCTGGCGTTCCAAAAGTGGCAGTACGATTCCAGGCAATCGCCCTCTCCCGTGGAACGGGATAACGTCGAGTTGTTCCTCCAAGCGGCCAGGGCGATCTATGACGCTCTACTCCCGATGAAAAAGAGCAGCCCGGACGAGCCAATTCCGTGGAAGGAAATCGCACCCGACATTCGCCAACTGTTCGAGGGCAAGCCCGTCATCAAGGTGGAAACGACCGACCGGCTGACGATACGGACCTACCGGCACTATCACAGGTCAGACCTCGGAGAGCGGTGCAAAAAATGGCAGGCCAAGTTCGATTACCTGTTCCGGCCATACCCCGCCGGCCACTCTTATGACTATGACCATCGCCAATGGCGCGACGATGCGCTAAAGGGGGACACCGATTGGGATAACTGGTCCCAGAGGGAATGGGACCAGATGCGGCCGATGGAACTGGCGGGGTCGGAAGCCGATTTCTGGAACTCGCTATGGGTCCACTTCCACCGGGCGGCGCTGCGCCAGCGTCACTTTGTGCTGGAGAACATGCCCTAACGTGTCCCGAAACAAATGGCTCATCGTAGCGGCCCTGGCGCTGGCCGACGTGATCGTGCTGGGCGCGATGGCGGTTGTGGTCATCCGTTCTCTGACACTTTTGCCGTCAATCCCTTCCCCGGGCCCAACCCTAGTGGCATCGTCTTATCCTACCAACACATCCCCACCCACGTGGACGCCCACCCCTGTAAGCGGAGCGACGCCCACCCCCCAGCCCGCCCATACTCCCAGGCCCACTGGCGCTCCCACCGAGACCTCTACCCCCTGGCCGACCGCCACGCCCACGCTGCCACCCACGCCCGCACCCGCGCCGCTGGAGAATCCCACCTTCGAGGGGATCCGTGAGAACTCGATCCCTGGCTGGCGCACGGGCAGCTTGGTCAACTGGGCCCCGGGCGACGACTTTGCCCCCGCCACCTCTTACGCCGCCCCGCGCTTCCACCAGGCCGACGACCAACGCCAGTGGATCAACGGACCGACGCTCCAGATTGATACCGAGCCCTGGGTCAAACTGCGCGCCTGGGTCTTCCAGACGGTGAAACTGAAACCGGGCAGCCGGGTACAGTTCCAGGCGCGCGCAATGGGGTTCGTCACGGACACGACGGGGGGCTACATCCTCAAAGCGGGCCTCGATCCAGAAGGCGGCGAGGGATGTGAAGCCGCGCGTTGGGGGGACGAGCAGATCACGAATCAGGAGAACGGAGCGATAACCCTGACCGCGCCGGAGGTGACGGCGGGCCAGGCGGGCCGGGTGACGGTCTGTCTGTTCGCAGAGACCCAGTTCGCGCAGGTCTACCACGCCGCCTTTTTCGACGACGCCTCCCTCACCACACTGCCGCCGGATGGGGATTAATAAACCCACTTTCCAGCGCCGCCACGGTCCAGCACAGTGCTACCGGTCAGGCGGAGCAAGCTCGTACAACTCGAGCAGCACGCCGTGCGTGCTCTTGGGGTGGATGAAGGCGAACCGCTCCCCGTGCGTCCCCTGGCGCGGCTGCTCGTCAATCAGCCGGAGACCTCTCTCTCGCAGTTCCGCCAGGGCCGCTTCGATATCGTCCACCTCCAGGCAAACGTGGTGCAGCCCCCCGCGTCGCTTCTTGAGGAACGCGGCCACGCCACCCTCCTCCGTCGTCGGCTGAACCAGCTCGATCTCGCTGTCGCCGGCTGGCAGGAAGGCGATGTTCACCCCCATCTCGGGCCGCTCTTCGATGCGGGTCAGCTCCAGCCCCAGCGCCTCCTGGTAGACCTTGAGCGCCTCCTCAATATCTCGCACCACGATGCCGATGTGGTTTATCTTTGTGACTTTCACGACTGAACCTCACGTCATAGATCCAAGTGTTTCAGAAACCAGGTTTTTCTCCTCCGTTAACTGAACCATATTGCCTTCAAGGTCTCTCTTCAGATAACGGCCGACGGCTTGTACTCGCCAAACACCTCGCGCAGCGCGCCACAGATCTCGCCCAGCGTGGCATAAGCCTCCACGCACTCTAGGATGACGAGCAGCAAGTTTTCGTCACTCTGGGCCGCCTCCTTCAGGCGGGCCAGGAGCGCGCCGACCCGCTCGCCGTCCCGACGTTCCCTCAGCGCGGCCAACCGGACTGCCTGCCGCTCTCCCACCGCCGGGTCCACCTTGAGACGTCGCAGGGTGGTCTCTTCCTCGACGGTGAAGCGGTTGACGCCCACCACTACCCTATCCTGCCGCTCGATCTCTTTCTGATACCGGTAGGCGCTATCCTGAATCTCCTGCTGGATGAACCCCTGCTCGATGGCCGCCAGCGCGCCGCCCATAGCGTCAATCGTCTCGATGTATTCCCGGCTGCGCCGCTCGATCTCGTCGGTCAGATGCTCGACATAGTAACTGCCTGCCAGGGGATCAATCGTATCGGCCACGCCCGATTCGTGAGCAATGATCTGCTGGGTGCGCAGGGCGATCTGCACCGCTTCCTCGGTCGGCAAGGCGAGCGCCTCGTCGCGGGAGTTGGTGTGCAGCGATTGGGTGCCGCCCAGCACGGCAGCCAACGCCTGCAAGGTCACCCGCACCACGTTGTTATCGGGCTGCTGGGCGGTGAGGGTGCAGCCGGCGGTCTGGGTGTGGAAGCGCAATCTCCACGAGCGTGGATCCTGCGCCCCGAACCGCTCCTGCATAATGCGGCCCCACAACCGGCGCGCGGCCCGGAATTTGGCCGCTTCCTCAAAGAGGTTGTTGTGAGCGTTGAAGAAGAAGGAGAGCCGGGGGGCAAAGTCGTCCACGTCCAGCCCCACGTCCACGGCCGCCTGCACGTAGGCGATGCCGTTCGCCAGAGTGAAGGCCACCTCCTGCACCGCGGTCGAGCCGGCCTCCCGAATGTGGTAGCCAGAGATACTGATCGTGTTCCACCTGGGAAGACGTTCGCCGCAATAGGCAAAGGTATCGGTGATGAGGCGCATCGAGGGACGGGGCGGAAAGATGTAGGTGCCGCGGGCGACGTACTCTTTCAAAATGTCATTCTGGATGGTGCCGCGCAGCTTTTCCGGTCTCACGCCCTGTTTCTTTGCCACCGCAATGTACATCGCCAGCAGAACCGACGCCGGCGCGTTGATGGTCATCGAGGTGGAGACCTGGTCCAGCGGGATGCCGGCGAAGAGCGTCTCCATATCCTCCAACGAGGAGATGGCCACGCCCACCTTGCCCACCTCTCCCTCGGCCAGAGGGTGGTCGGAATCGTAGCCGACCTGGGTGGGCAGGTCAAAGGCAACCGAGAGGCCCGTCTGCCCCTGCTCCAACAAGTACTTGTAGCGGCGATTCGATTCCTCCGCCGTGGCATAGCCCGCGTACTGGCGCATCGTCCAAAAGCGGCCTCGGTACATCGTCGGCTGCACGCCCCGGGTGAATGGCGGTTGGCCGGGGAAACCCAGGTCGCCGACGTAATCCACCCCCACGTCGTTGGGGGTGTACAGCCGCTCCACCGGGATGGAGGAGAGGGTCTCGAACTGCTCACGCCGCTCAGGAAAGCGGGCGATGGTCTTTTCGAGGGTGGTCTGTTCCCACTGTCGTTTGTGTTCGGACAAAGGTGCGACGCTCCTTTCATATTTAGACATAGTTCAACTCTTGCGCTCCGCGCGTTAACTCGTCCCGGAACTGGGGGGCGGCGATATTGATCAGCGCCCGCGCCCGCTGGCGGATCGTCTTGCCGTAAAGGTCCGCCACCCCGTATTCTGTCACTATGTAGTGAACGTGATAGCGGCTGGTGACGACTCCCGCGCCCTGCTTGAGCATGGGCGCAATGCGGCTCACGGTTCCCCCCTTGGCGGTGGCCGGCAGCGCGATGATGGGCACCCCCCCCTCGGAGCGGGAGGCGCCGTAGATAAAGTCCAGTTGGCCGCCCACGCCGCTATACAGCTTGGGGCCGATGGAATCAGCGCATACCTGCCCGGTCAGGTCTATCTCGAGCGCCGAATTGATCGCCACCTGGCAATAGTTCTGGGAGATGATAAAGGGATCGTTGATGTATTCCGTGCGGCGCAGCTCGATGAGCGGGTTGTCGTGCACCCACTCGTATATTCGCCTGGTCCCGATCATGAAACCCGCCGTGATCTTGCCCGGATGGAGCGTCTTGCGAGCGTTTGTGATTACGCCGGCCTCCACCATGTCAATCACGCTATCCGAGAACAGCTCGGTGTGGACACCCAGGTCTCGTTTATCCTGCAGAAAATTGAGCACGGCATCGGGAATGGCGCCGATGCCCATCTGCATCGTGGCCCCGTCGGGGATCAATGCGGCGATGTGCTCGCCGATCCTGGCATGCACCTCTGAAAGCCCCCCCTCCGACATCGGCAACTCCATCAGGGGATAGTCCACCGGCACGATATAGTCCAAGCGGCTGACGTGGATGAAAGAGTCGCCCAGGCAGCGGGGCATGTTCTCGTTGACCTCGGCGATGATGACACGCGCCGATTCGGCCGGCGTCTTGGTCAACCCGGTCTCGATACCGTAAGAGCAAAAGCCGTGCTCGTCCGGCGGCGAAAGGTGAACGAAAGCGACGTCCAGCGGCAAAGCGTTCTCTTTGAAGAGCAACGTAAACTCGGAAAGGAGCACCGGGGTGAAATCGGCCCGTCCCTCCTGCACCGCCTGGCGCACGTTGGGGCCGATAAAGAGCGAATTGGCCCGCAGGTGTCCCTCCATCTCTGGCGCTACATAGTCACTCGACCCAATGGTCAGAGCGTGGCAGATCTCGACGTTCTCCAACTCGGGGGCGCGGGCCACCAGCGCCTCTAACAGCACCTTGGGCACGCTGCAATTGCCGGTGAGGAAAATGCGGTCTCCCGACTTGACCCCCTCTCCTATGGCCTGTTCGGCGGTCGTGACGCGGCTTTCGTAGGTCTGCATCCAACTCATCGGCTACCCTCCACTCCGGCATAGTACGCCGCAGACAGAGTCTCGTTCACGATCTCGCCGTCCTTCGTGGCGACCCCGCGCGCCAGGGCCGGCAATTCCTTCAGTGCCTGCTCCATTCCCACGTCGGCGGCCCGGCGGATGTAGGGCCAGACGGCGTTGTTGAAAGCGTGGGTGGCCGTGCGAGGTACCGCACCGGGCACGTTGGGAACACAGAAGTGCACCACTCCCTCCTCTACGAAAATAGGATCGCGCAGCGTGGTGAGCCGGCTGGTCTCCACGCAACCGCCCTGGTCAATACTAAAGTCCAGGATGACGGCCCCTCTTTTCATCGAGCGCACCATCTCCCGCGTGACGACGATGGGCGCCCTGGCGCCGGGCCGCAGCACCGCGCCGACCAGCGTCTCGGCAAAGCGGGCCACGCGGGCGACGTTGAACGGGTAAGCGACCATCGTGGTGACACAACCGTTGAACTCTCGATCTATTTGACGCAATCTCTCCAAGTTGCGGTCGAGGACGAACACGTCGGCCCCCAAGCCCAGAAAAGTTCGCGCCGCATTGACGCCCAGCACGCCGCCCCCCAGAATGGCGACCCGGGCCGCCGGGATTCCCGGCACCCCGCTCAGGAGGACGCCTCTGCCGCCGTGGTTGCTCTGCAAGAAAGTAGAAGCCAATTGCGGCGCCATACGCCCGGCCACTTCGCTCATCGTGCGCAACACCGGCAGCGTTCCATCCTCCTCCTGGATAGTCTCGTAGGCCACGGCGGTGACGCGCTTTTCCAGCAGCGTCTCGACCTTGCTGCGGCGAGCGGCGGCCAGGTGCATAAAGCTGGCGATAATCTGCCCCTCGCGCAGCCAGTCTAGCTCCTCTTCGGTGGGCCGCATGGCCTTGAGCACCATGTCGGCCCGACCATAGACCTCATCGCCGGAATAGACAATGCGCCCGCCGGCCCGCTCGTAGTGGTAATCGGTAAAGCCCGCCCCCAACCCGGCCTCTCGCTCGACGTAACAGACGTGGCCGGCGCGGGTAAGTAACTCTACCCCATACGGGGTCAATCCTACTCGTTGTTCCAAATCCCTGCGTTCCTTTGGGATACCGATATTCATACTCTACTTCCTCCTTGCTCAGACATAGGACGTACCAACAGCACGGGACTGTGCGCCCCTTGCAACACCTTTCCCGCTACGTTTCCGTATACCCAACGGCTCACGCCAGAAAGTCCATGAGTCGTCATACAGATCAGATCCGCCTCGACCTCGGCAGCGTAGGTCAGGATCTCGTCGGCCGGCGAACCCTGTAGAATGGCAATGTGCACCGCCGCCCCGTGGTCGCGCAGCGAGTTGGCAACGCTTCTCAGGTAAGCCCGTAGTTGGACCTCGGCGTGGTGAAGCGCGGTCGTGGCGAGCTGCATTCCGGGCGGATAGCTGGTCAAAAGCGTCACCGTGCGGTCCCCCAGCCCGGTCGTCAGAACCGACGTGAGAAAGACGCGCGTGCGGTTGGGGCGAATGAGCGCCCTCACGTAGGGCAATACCTGCTCCGCCAGCTCGGAGCCATCGAGCGGCACCAGGATGCCCTGATACGAGACAGGAGATGGAGACGTAGTGAGCGCCTCACTGCCGGCCCGCACCAATAGCACCGGGCACAAGGCCCCGCGCAGCAGCCGGTCGGCCACGCTGCCGAACACCCAACGACTGATGCCGGAGCGACCGTGGGTGGACATGGCGATCAAGTCCGCTTCTACATCGTCCGCAAAGGCGAGGATCGCGTCGGCCGGCCGGCCAAAACACACGCCGATCCACACGTCAGCGGCGACCGAGTTCAACCTCTCTGCCACGCCCCGCAAGTATTCCATCAGCTCTCGCATAACATCCGGCAAGTCGTCCGGAATAGTGGCAGAGGCGGGTCGTGTACCCATTGAGGCCGATGTCGTTTTCCTCGGCAACGGGGAGACCGAGAGCAAATAGACCCGGCTCTCGCGGCCGCGGATCATCTCCACAACGTGCGGCAGCACGCCCTCGGCCAACTCTGATCCATCCAGGGGAACGACGATTTTGTTGAACATTGGTCACTCGTCAAACGTCAGGCTTCAAACGTCTTTGCAACTTGCGCCACCAATAGGCCCAGCGCTTTGGTAGGGATGTGTCACACAGATCGAGCAACTCGGGTAAATGCTGGCGGGCGGCTTCTCTGCCGGCTTTGAGACACGTATCTACCTGATCCAGATCGAAAAGCCCCACTCCCTTCAACGGCACCTCGATCATCAGGTCGGGCGGCGACTCGCGCATACGTTGCTCGACTAGCCTACGGCTCGTGATGCCGCTACTGCGCTCCACCACCTCTATGATCGGCGACCAGGGGGCGCGACGCAGCACCATCCGAACGACCGCCTCTGCGCCACTCCCGGCCGGCGGAGGGCCGGCTCCTATCTCGGCGGATAGATCGTGCATAGTGTGCACTGCGACTACGCGGACGGGCACGCCCACGTCGGCCCCCATCTGCCGTGCGACGTCGAAGGGGACATTGTTGAGTATGCCGCCGTCTACCAGCAGGCGGCCTCGCCAGCGCACGGGGGGAAACACGGCCGGCACGGCCGAGGTCGCCAACAGCCCCTCGACGACCGACCCTTCGCGGATGATCACCTCCTCACCCGTCTCCAGGTCCACCGCGACGAGCGCCAGGGGCAGCTTTAACTGGTCGAAGGTCAAATCGCCCCCCAGCGCCTCCCGCAACCGTCTGGCCATCTTGCCCTGGCCCAACAGCCCCATACCCGTGCGGTCGCGCTGGACAATGTCCAGCAACCGCAGGGAGCGGAATACCTGCTCGATTTCGGCCGCCGAGCGACCGGCAGCGTAGGCGGCGGCCACGATCCCGCCCATGCTGGTTCCGGCCAGCACGCGCACTGGAATCTGCGCCTCCTCCAACACCTCGAGCACGCCGACGTGGGCGATGCCCCTGGCCCCACCGCCGCTCAACGCCAGGCCGATTTGGATGGTCACTCTGTTCTCCCGATCTTGTGACGCTCAAGGGGGCAAGTACGACCACGTGCGAACGCCCCCTGCCACGCCGTTCCGCGTCAGTCACTAACTTGACAATGTTAAATTCGCTGCGAGGGGCTCGTAGTGCGCCACGGAGCGCCAGCGGAGTGGCGCAAAGCCGCACTTCACTGCGTTTCGTGCAGCACTACGAGCAAATCTAACATTGTCGTAC
>Ga0180432_10000883_pt1 | contig 48552 bp, 71 predicted proteins | sample SS_ome_10_FD_132414 | JGI IMG/M metagenome (GOLD analysis project Ga0180432, IMG submission 132414) | Hypersaline lake sediment archaeal communities from the Salton Sea, California, USA - SS_1_MS_2 metaG | ecosystem: Environmental > Aquatic > Non-marine Saline and Alkaline > Hypersaline >...
AAAGTTTATCAGTATCAATATGCTTTTTTACTTCAAACTCTAAATCCTCATGATATTCTGCTTTTAGATTTTCTATACATTCTTCATATTCTTCTTCTGTCATCAAATCAGCATTTAATTTATTATATTCTTCTCTGATTTTCTTACAGTTGGTTTTAATAAAAAATCCATGACCCTTTTTACCATAATCCAAATCAAAATTGGTTTCAAACCACTTTAGAAAATCATCAACTGCAATATATTTTTTTTTGTATATATCTAATGTTTCTTTTTTATGTGGCTCAAAATCCATTCTACCATCAATATCATCATGTATATATCTTCCCGATACTGTTTCCATCTATTCACTTCCTTGTATTTTTAATTAATTAAACGGACGTTTAACGGTACATTTGCCTATGTTTATAAAAAAAATATCACCTACCTAATTAATTTCTATAACCTCTTTATTCAATTCTTTTGCAAATCTAATTGTTTGAGAAGTCCCACTATGTTCCTTTTTATTAAAAGCAATTAACTTATTACATTCTTTAGCAATTGTTTTATTCCTATCATAAAAACATTCTGGAATACCTAATCGTTTATTAGGATAATAAATAAAAATAGGAATACCAATTAATTCAGCAAATCTTTGAGCATATTTATCCACACCTTTTGCACCACCAGAAATAATAATATCACCAAAATCTATTCTACCATTTAACTCTTGAAATACTTTTTCCCAAGTCCAATTACTACGATTACCAACTACGCCCATTTTCATTTTCCTAACCTTCTTAATTTATATCCAACTTCTACACAATGCACAAACAACATACTTTTTACCTCTAATTTCAACTTCTTGCACATCATTTTCTAACCAACCACATACTTTACATCGTTTCATCCATATCACCTAATTTATTATAGATTTTTAATTCCTTGTCAATATCTTTTAGAATTTGTTTTGCTTCATCTATTTTATCTTGTAAAGATATTTGGTTTTCTTCCATTATTTGTTTAACAAACCAATCCAAAACTTCTTTTTCAGATACTTCTTCACAAGTATATTCAAGAACTGATTTAGTAACCTTAATAGTCCCTTGAGCAGGAAAATTTAAATCCAATACTAAAAACTTATTTCCTTCTTCTCCAACTATTTTATGATACTGGTTTTTTGGCATTGGTGCTTTATAATAATTTCCAACTTTCATTTTTTTTTCTCCAAAGGTTAAAATATTGATTTATTTAACATTAGTCTCTTCAAATATTAATAATTTAAGTTTAAATAGCAAAAATATTGTTATGAAGATTATTCCAATTCCAAATATTAATAATACATATATTATTTCTTCTATTGACATTTCATATCACCTTTTTAATTTGCCTTACAAATATATATAATGGACAATAATCACATTTTAAGCTCATTATTAATCATTCCTTTTAGATTTGAATGTGTTATTTCTTCAAGAATGAATATATAAATTATCAATAATATGTGCTTTAAATGTAATAGCAACATAATCACCATATCCATTATCTTCTAATGTTTTTTCAAATTCTTTTTTTGCATTGTTTAATGCTTTTGTTATTATTTCATAAAATTCCTCCAAGGATACCCAACATCTTTAGTGTTGGGAGGAATTGGAGTGGCGAGTTTTTCTTGCTTAGGATGGATTGTTTCAACCCTAGGAGCAACATAACAAAGATACATAATATGAGGCCAAGGGTTAATCCAACAATCCCTACCACGTTTACAAGGCTCTGTTCTACAAATTGGGCAACAATCATCCATAAGATTATTCCAAATCTGTTCGTAACATTTCTCACAAAGATATTGCTCCCAAGGAGTAGCTTTATCTATGGGTTGACCTTCAAAATCTTCTTTGAGTTCCTTAATCGGTTTTTTACATCGTTCACATATTAGCATAAACACAACCCCCCATAATACAAAGATAATAATCATCCCAATAAGGACAACCAGGACAATTCCTACGCATTTCTTCAATTTGTAATTGGTCTATCTCGTCTTGCCAATAATCGTGTTCATCCATCTAATTACCTACCAATGTTTTTTGTCCATTCGGAAGTTTCTTTTCTTCCAACTTCTTTTCAGGAATATCTACAGTAATACCAAACTTAGCAAAATGATTGCTAATTCTTTTGTTACCCCAACCGTCTCTTTTCAACTGTTCAATATATTCTTTAATACGTTTCGGTGTAGGCTCTTCGTCTCTTGATATTGTATTGATATATTTTTCAATGGATTCAGATGCGTCTTCAAATAATGCTATTGCTGAATCATCAAAATGCTCATACGTGCATACCATAGCATTTCCAAATAAACTATCACGCACATGAATACGTGCATGGCAAACGAACCGTTTTTCTTTATCCATTTAATTACCTCTTACATTTCTCTAATTGTTCAATCAAAGTCTTAATATGACCATAAACTTTGTAACCAATTTCTTTAGGATATTTTTTATCAATAATATCACATTCATCATCTAAGACTAATGAGAGATACTCGATTAGATACTCTAACTCTCCATCATCAATAGTTGTTTTTCTTTCAATATCCATTAAGAAACCTCCAGTTTAGACTGAGTGAAATTACCAATTCTTACATCCATGTCAGGAGGGCAACCATAGATATTATAATCAAAAACATCCTTACCTTCCTGTTCAAGAATGTATTTCTTTACGCTGTCTTGTGATACATGTCCAGCAGAGCCACAATAATAACCTCTAGCCCACAAGGATGAAAACTTCTTGTAGTGTTTCTTGTAACCAAGATATTTGAGATAAGGAAACACCCTACGCAACTGGATACTTGTGTTGCCCTTGATTTGCTTGACAATCTTATACGGTATATGAGTAGGCAATGCACCAACGAAACAATGGATATGGTCAGGCATTATCTCCAATGCCAACAACTCCAAACTCATATCCTTGCAGTTACCCTCTATCAACTCTCTCAGTACCATCTTTACACGACCTCTGAGAACAAGTTTACGATATTTCGGTATCCAGACCAGATGATAGTTGATGTTGTGTTTACAATGCGATGAAGTCCTAACAGATGCGGTTTTGACTTGAATGTCGTATTTACTTGGGTTGAAATGCGGATAATTCCTAATGTTTGACATAAAAAGAAAAATAGAACAAACAACCTCTTAATGCTAAACCACCGCAATGGGTTACGTTTTAAGTGCGTTTGTTTGTGTTCTTTTTTGTCATACATATAGGATACCCCCGATTTCAATCGGAAGGGAGGATGTCATTTTTATTCCTCATTTAGATTGAATTAATAATTTAAATCTTTTAACTTAACCACTTCAACCTCACCCTTAAAACCAGATTCACTTCTAGCACGTTCAATATCTTCACGAGAATAACTATAATAAACCAACTTTAAAACACCACCTTCAAAACCACACCATAATACCAACCCTGCAAAACACCAGCTAAAACAAAATACGAAAGATCCCACCAATGAACATTAAACCACAATGTCATAATTACTCATTCACCTTCAAAACCAAATTACCGATCTTGTTACTAGCAACAATTTTATGTTGATCCCACAGCTTATCCAAAATATTCACCAAATAACAAATATCATGACCAGGTGTATCACTAATCGCTACCATACGGCAAATATCACTACCCAGTTCATAACAATCCTTCAACGGCCTACCTCCCGTACTACCAACTTCCATCTTCAAACTTCCCATAATATTATTTACCTCCTAGACTTCTTCTTATTCTTCTTTTTCTTTTTTCTACCATTACGCTTCTTATACTCAAAGTTTTTATACCAATCAGGACCGTACTTCTTTTCTTTCATTTCCTTAATCTCAGACAAAATCTTATTGGTATCAGAATCATAAACCTCAGAAACTTTATTTTTATCAAAAAGAGTCATTTGCAAAAACTAATCACCATCCTTACCTTTACCATGTTCAAACAAAGACGACTCCTTACGGCCTTTCTTCAAAATACCAATATCAATATCCCCTGTTCTCAAAAACCTTTTAAAAAACACAGGGAACTCACCGAAATGATTAAAATGATTAACAGGATACAAATCTTTTAAATGCTCCATAAGAGTATTACAATCATTCATAAGGATCTTAATTTTAACATCTTCAATTTTGTTACCATTGTTCTGAAGGTTTTTCAACAAATTCCCCACTTTTTTAATACCTTCATTGAAATCTCCGTTTCCAAAATCAGAGATAAACCTATCTGAACTATTTGGAATATGCCTAACTTTGCCAGATCGCCTATTTTTTTGATGAATTTTTTGTGCCATTTTTTGCCCCTTTTTCGGTTTTTATTTATGTTTCCATATTTATTTCGTATATCTAATGTGTAACATTCTGTGTAACATGTTACACACATTCGGAATGTATGCCATGTAACACATTTCTCCATCGTAGATGGTCCATTTCCTCCGATTTTTTTTATAATTTACTCTAGTATATATCGGAGGTGTGTAACACACAATGTAACACATTTAAGGTATTGCCTTTACTTTGTTAACATGTTTTGTTAAAATGTGTGTAACACACATACTTATCTTTTTTTGTGTAACATGTAACACACAATGTAACACACGACAATATGTGATAACACACTCGGCAATACGTGAACGAATAATTCTGAATAAATAAACAAAACTAAATAAATATTTAATGAGAGAGGAGGAAGTCTGATAGAAACAAAAAAACCATGAGGTCGGATTAGGGCTAATAGAAACACATAAGTTTTTTACCGCAGAGAGGGTCACTCTTTTTAATTGGCACAAGAGATCATGAGGGCACTTTATCAAACAATTAGTTTTTTTTGTTTTTCTGTTTCCATCAGCTTCTTCTGTGAACCCCCAGGGGACAAACAAGTTTTTTAAAAAAGGAATAAGGAGAGATGGGATGCAATCTATCTCATTTATATGAGAAACTCCTATGCTGTTTGTCCCTTGGATGGTGTCACTCTGATAAGTTTTTGTTTTCGTAAGGATAGAACATGGGGGAGGCATGAAATTATGATTTATAATTTTTTTATACCTTTGATTACGTCTATCCTTACGGAAAACAGTGAGCACCCAGACTATTATCTTAGGGGATATTGTTTTGAGGAAGGCGTTTTCCTTAAACAAAAAAATATTATTATTATGCAGTTTTTTTTGTCTGGGTGTGTCACAATAAAGTTTTGGTCCTTGGGGTGTGTTTTTCATATTTTTATCACCCCTATTTTGTGTAGTATTACTAAAACTAAATTTATTATTAAGCCTGATAGGATTATGAGTGTTGGTAGGTCGTTTTTGTCAATAAGTTGATATTTCAACCTGCCACCCCCACAACAATTTTGTCGAAAGAAAAAAAGAAAAGGATTTTAATGAGAAAAGTTGGAACCCTGTTTTTTACCGACGAGATTAACAGGAGAAACACTTGTTGAACCCCGACGGGTTCGTATGTTGTTGTTTGTCTTTGTTTGGAGAAAAATATTGTTTTGTTTTTGTTTGTGGAGAAATATTTGTTGGTTGAGAAAGTGGGTTTTTTGAGAAAGGTTTGTTGGGGTGGTGGGTTGTTTGTTTGTTTTTTTCTCTGTTTTTTTTCTCTGTTTTTTTTCTCCATGTTGTTGTTTTTTGTTTGTCGTTGTCGATATGTTGTTTTTTTCCAACTTTTAAAAAATATTGTTTGGTTGTTTAATATCGGTATTTCGGTGTCTAGTATGATTTCATAGTTTTCTTGATAAATATTATTGTCTGTTTTTTCAATTGTTAAAAAAGAATGAGAGAAGGAAAACGTGTTGTTATTTTCCTCCTGTTGTTTATAGTGTTCTGCAGAGCAAAAATTGTTTAAACCTTCTTTATAAGCTGGTTGATTTGGTTTATATTTCGATTGTTCCGTGTTATATACCGATTCAAGGTATTTTTCTACATCTGAGTCTGTCCTATGGTCGTAACGTAGGGTTGTTTCTATGTTACGATGGTTGAACATTCTTTGCACTATTTTTACGTCTCCTGCGTAGTAGTCACTGAATTTGTCTTGTCGTAGTGTTCCACTGCTTCGTCTTATCGTGTAGGGTGTTATCTCAAATTTAATGTTACATTTCAGCCCGAGTTTTTTAATACGTCTGATTAGTGGGTTTATCCTTTTGAATTTTTTACCATAGTGGTCTTTGTAACTATTGATGAACAGGTATTGTCTGTATTCTTTCTTAGGTGTTGGTCTGTTTTTTAGGTATTTGTCCCATGCTTCTATGAGCCGTGGGCTTAGTATGACGGTTTTGTTCCCTGTCTTGGTTTTTTTAAGATATAGTCTGTTATCAATACGGTCATTGGTTTTCAGGTTGATTATTTCTTCATCCCTTAGCAACCCTTCCCATAACAAAAGTGTCATCAGGTAGAGTTCTGGGTCGCTGTATGCAGTTTCAAGTAGTCTGCTTATTTCTTCGTCTTTAAGTGTGGGTAATGACGGTATCTCCCAACCTATGTTTTTCATACATAGATGTCTATGTCCACTCCATTTTAGGAACTGGTTTACTGCTATTATTTTTTTATTTCGTGTATTTCGGTTGTTGTAGTTTTGGTTTAAGTATGCTCGGTATTCTATTATTGAATCCTGGTTTAATGTTTCGTTGGTGATTTTTAGGAATTGTTTTATATGGCAGTAGTAGTCACGTCTTGTGTTCGGGCTTTTATGCTCTGCAGTTAGATATGTTTTGTATTTCTGCAGAACATTTTTCATAAAAATTCTTCCTATTTTTTTTTCGCAACCTCCGTCTTTACACAAATCAGTGTAAGACATAATGGTATCATAACTAAAGTTAAAAGTGTTTATGATACCACCACCGTTTGTTTTTTAAGAAGGTTGCGGGATAAGTCCATAAAAAACAAATGAAAATAATTTGCAGACTTTGAAATGGACTTACCCCATTTACATAGTAATCTTTTTAACTGAAAAATTGATATACATTTTGAAAATAATTTGCAGAACCCGATTTGGGGGAGGCAAGACCGCAGTGATTTGAATTTGAACGCTGGGTTCTGTAACCGAGAAAGCAATGCTAAAACTTGCATCCCAAAAGACGTGTTACACGTTTTGGAAAGTTTTTGATAGTTTTTTCTACCCAAGGAATATAATATTTGATTATAAATATAAAAATAATTTTTTATTTTGTTTTTTAGAGTTATTTCATCAAAATTTAGTAAATTGTTTTCGAACGAACCGCTCGGAGGGGTTAAAAAATAATAAAGGAGTTCTATGATAAAGATAATATTAAAAGGTACTGTAGGACTAATTGCATTATGCTTCTTACTATATGCAGGAATGTCCGCAAGTATCTTTTTAGTATTAGGTATTATTGGATTTTTTGCAGTAATAAGTCTACCATTCATTAAATTATTATCGTAAAAACAAGTCACTAGGAAGGTTGCCCCAACGGTATGAACGATGGGCAACCAACCCGAATGATAACATACTCTAACAGTATAACTAGTGTTTTCTAATGCTTTACGCCTATATAAAACATTTCTTTTTGCCTCTGGCTTTAGTGAGGCAAAACAATTACAACGTAAAAATAGGTGATAAAAAATGAAAAAAATGATAATAGGAGCTATCTTAATTATAATTAGTGCATTTTTATTTTTCTCTGGTATGGCTGAACCACATATTTTACCTAAATGGTCATATTTAACATATTTAGGTTTAAAATATGTTGATATAATTGTTTTAATAATGGTTTTGACTGGAGTATCCTTGTTTATTTTAAAACATTTAGAGGAAAAATAATTATACATTAAATCATCCCTCCTCCTCTTTTTTTCTATAATAATTGTAAAGATAAGCTGTTTCAAATAATACTACCCATACAAAAAGACTTATACCTAAAGGAACAGGGAGAGATAATTTTACTATATAACTATCATTTACAATAATCGTAGATATTATAGTACCAATAAATATTGCTGGTAGTATTAAAAAATTAATTATGTTTAGTTTTTTGTAAAGAGGGTATTTTTTAGTCAAAGAAACCGTACCCCCCTGATTTTTTTAAAGATACTAGTTCGCTCCCCGACGGGTTCGTATGTTGTTGTTTGTCTTTGTTTGGAGAAAAATATTGTTTTGTTTTTGTTTGTGGAGAAAGTGGGTTTTTTGAGAAAGAGGGGTTTTGTTTTTTGTTTGGGTGGTGGGTTGTTTGTTTGTTTTTTTCTCTGTTTTTTTTCTCTGTTTTTTTTCTCTTTGTTTTTGTTGTTTTTTGTTTGTCGTTGTCGATATGTTGTTTTTTTCCAACTTTTAATATATCATATTTCAGATCATGATTCATCCCTCTCTCCGAATTATGTACACTCGCATTGGGTGTCAGTTCTTCATTGTTTAGGATGTTTTTATACATTTCTATCACATTTGTTTATGTGCTTTTTTATATCGATCTAGCATTTCTTTTTCAAACATATATACTGGAATAGTAAAAATCAGAATCATTATTATGAAACTAGGTTCTGTTATAGTAGAAAATATTGAGACAATTATAAAGAATGATAAGAATCCTAACATATATGTTTTCCAGATTTTAGGATGTCTTTTTATAAATTCTATATCTCGTTTTTCTGCTTTTTCGATTTGTTTATTCCATTTTTCCCTTATTTTTTTAAACATAGATTTTTTTCACATCCAAATAAGTCTACAAATTTAGGATTATTTAATCACTTTAAACGAACTAGGGCTCATCTGCCAGAGTTTACCTATTTCAATCTGATGTCTAAGGATTTTTTTAGCTTGTTCTTTAGTGACACAAGCGTTATAATTAAGAAAATCATTTAAACTAAAATTTAAGATTTTGTTTTTTTCAACCCAGTTTAGAAATAAACAAGTGTTATTAGGTGCTCTCACCTCTATTTTTTTCTCTTTTTTTTCTTCTTTAATGTCGTCTAATGTCCTTTTAATAACAACAAGGTCACGTGACCCTTTCTGTTTGACTAGTCCTTGGTCTAACATATATTTCCCATAGTCATCTGCATAACGAATCGCTGATTTTGTTTTAATAATCCTTCCGTTATTTTTATATAAACTAAAAATAAGTTCTCCTAGTTGTTCCCTGTTGAACATGTCTGGGATGTTTTCAAGTATAAAACTCAGTATCGGTTTATATATGGTACAACTGTTTTTGTTTTCACCAGATTTGCATAAAATTTCTCCATAGGAAAACTTAGTGGTATAAGAGCTTAATTTAGAATTTAGGTCATCATTTTTTTCTTCTTCGTTTTTTTTGCTGACTGGACAATTTTTAAAATCATTTGTCTCGTTGCCATTGTTATTATTTCCGTTAAAACTATTATATTTCCAATCTGAATAATTTTTTAAAACATCAATAGTAAAACTATCCCAGTGATGTATCTGTAATTCAAACTCGGGTTCTTTTATATACATTTTTGTCATGTAAACCTCTTTTCAACCACTGGCCTTTTACATCTACAAACTGGTAGGATACAGTTGCATTTTTTACATATAACAATCATCATTTGTTTATCTCCTTTTTAAGATCGGCCCTAAATTTTTTTATCCAACAATCCTTGCATTTTAGTTCTTCCAGACCATGTGTTTTATTATTTTTTTTCATACACTTTATTTCCTTTTTCGTAGAGGTTATAATATAGATATTCTGTCATTTTTATTTCTTCAGCTAGTGCTTTTTCCAGTAGACCCATTATTATTTCACCCATTCCATAATTCTAACAATGTTTTCGTTATTAGGATCGGTTTCTAAAGGGGGTTTCCAATGTACAAAATCCCACAGAGAAGGTTTAGTACCATTTTGTTTACAACAGCTTAAATATTCCTGCCATAGAGGGTTATCATTAATACTCAAAGTTCTTCACCACCTGTATCTATCCGTGTTTGACCGTTTTTAAAATCAGAAAAACCAGTAGGAGACCATTTGTTAATGTCATGCATAACCGTTTCGGCTTTTTCTTTACGAATTTGATGGTTTATTGGTTCTAGTATCTCCCCGTTTTCTACAGCTTTACGATAACTGCGATGTATGGTCTCAGTTGCATAATGTTTACCAATGCCATCTAGTACTTGTCTGCTAACAAAATCGAGTTGGTCGTAGTCACCTTTACATTCAGGATATTGATCACAAAGGTTAATCACGAAATCATAGCAACTATTGAAACTCTGTATCAGCCGTTCTGCAAATGGTTCACCATATAGTTTCTGGCTGATTATTTTTTTATAGATACGTGTATGTTTACAGTAACCATGTGTAAGAAAACCTGTACAGCTACAGGTGACTTTGTTACTATTTGTGTCTATGTTTAGTTTGTATGTCACTCCAGATGTTGTAGTGCTAGGTATCTGGAGTGTCTCAGTCAAAGATTAGTCACCCCCAGTGTTTACATGAGGTTGACAGTCCTTACAGAAAACATTAGACTTATCAGTGCCTTTAACTTTATATTTAATCTTACAAAAATTAACAATCTTAGTAACAGTTTCATCATCATACTTAGTATGTAGATCTTCACCGCATCGCATACAAATAATTTTTTTAGGATTAGTACTGGAGTTTATTTGTTGCTGACCAGGGTTTATATTTTTTCTGTTTTCTAAAAGAAAAACTTTAGCATGTTCAAGCTGAACAGTTAGATCTTTATCTGTGTCAAACTCAATAAAAACTTTCAAAGTCCCATCTCCTTACATAGTTTTTTATAAACTTTATCAACATCATGGTTGTCAAAAAGACGTTTATAATAACCCACAGACCAAGGTATAATGAGACCATGATTCAACAAAAGATGCATCTCGTCACGTAGCTCATAGGGTTGATAACCAATATCAAGTATCTTAGTTTTAAAAAACTGCCTGTTACCAATGCCGTAGAGGAGTTTTTTTAGTTTTTGTTTATTCATAAATTAATTCTCCTTTCCTATCTCTCCAAATCATTTTTTTTAGAGGGATGCATCCCTCACCACCTTCACTTTTTTTGGGCTGGAAATAGTTTTTTTATTTCTGGGTTGCATCCATTTTTATACTATTTATTACACTGAGTTCTTTCAAGCATATAGGATATATTGGTTCATTGCTAACCTTATGCTTTTGTTTAAAAACTGGTTCTTTAGTTACGATTAAAATTCCCATTTTTATCTTCTCCATATTTATTGTTAATTTTTCGAGTTACAGCTTTACAAATACAAATCTTATTATCCAAAAGTTCAAAACGAAGAATATCACTAGGTGATAATTTTAAAAGTTTACGGATACTAGGTGGAATAGTAATTTCGTTTTTTGATCTAATTCTAATTTCAGCCAATATTTCTGACATTTCTTTATTCTCCTACTTTTCCAAAATGTAATAAAAACACGAATATATAAACTTTGTGGAAATGTGGAAAAACGGAAGAAAATATAAAATAATAGAGAAAACATTAAGAATAAGGTTTATATTAACAAGTGTTAACTATGGGAAAAATATTAGGATATGTAAATATAGGGAAAAAAGGGCAAATAACGATACCACATAAAGTTAGAAAATATCTAAAAGTTGATGAAGGAGATAGTATAATATTATTGTTAGATAATAACAAAATAATAATTGAACCAGGTGACAAAGAAATAGAAGTCTAATGTATTTTACCAATTACTCTATTTTTTTCATCTGTTTCAAAAGTTATTTTTTTACCAGGTTTTAAACCATATTTTTCCCATTTTTTAGGGATTATATATTTCCTATCTTTTGATACTGTTATTTGTATCCTTTCCAATTTTATTCCCCCTTTCACCGTCAACAAAGTTAACAATCTTTAATAAATCGATGAGTATAACTTAAATGTTTTGGCTAAATCACAATAGATTGTTATAAATTATGACAAGGGAGGCTATTGAAAGTATTATTTTTTTTTAAATTTTTTTTAAAAAGATTTTAACTAGAAAAAAGGGAGTTTTACTCCTTATACAAACCGTTTTTTTCTAAATAACAACCTTTAAGTATCAGTTGCCTATAAATAAACACTTAACAAAAAAAATAATAAATGTTGTTTGTTTGGCGGGGAAAGGCGAAATAAGTTTTCTTAATAACAAAAAAATATCGTAATGTGTTTGTTTTTTTAGGGGGAAATCCAAAAAAAAATAATAGGCATTTCATTGCCTTGAGCATCCCGCATTATGTGAAGATGCGTGGAACCCCAGGTAGATATGAGTTTCGTTATAAGCCGTAACCATTGCACGAACTGTGGTAAACCTATGGTCCGTGATCCACTTTGCAGTGGCGATTATTATAATACGATACAGGGTTACGTTTTACAGGAGTATTGCAACGGTGACTGTGTTCGCAATGGACATATGAAACCACTGGTTGAAGGCCGTGATCCTGATTTTATTGGTAACAACATGAAAAAAAATGTTGCGACCCGTGTTGCTTATAGCCGTCGTTTGGGAATGGTTGAGACTAAACGTAAAGCCATAGGGGTTGAGACAAATAATCTTCATGAATGGATACGTGGTTTTGCTCGTGTTATGAACATGGCTATTATGGATGTTGAAAGTTTTGTTGATTTTTTAGGGTAACAAGAAAGAAAAGACAAAAAGAGTTGTTAATCGGGGATTAATTTTTCTTTTTTTGTCTTTCTTTCTTTTACAAAAAACCTGTTTACTCCACTGTATTAAATAATTTTGTTTTTTTTTTGAGTTTTTACAGGACATCTTGTTCGGCATCGGTTGAGATGTTCCGATGTGGAGGGACAGATGCAGGAGGTGTAATTATGAAAAAACTGAGAAAAATATTAATGATTGGTTTGATGCTGATAATCACAGCTGGATCTGCTATGGCAGGTGCAATTGGTGACACGTATACAGTTATGGGTATGAACCCAGGTTGGATACTTGTAATCATTGGTCTACTTGCTATTGGACTCGGATACTGGGATTTTATCGCTAAGAAAAAAGCAGTGACCGCAGGTATTGGTATTATTGTTTTTGGTGCTATATTTTTGGTACCAGTCACAGCTACAGTCGCACCGCCAACGACTACAACTGATTGCCCTGGTTTTGAAATATCTGCTACTGCTACGACCAGCGGAGGTGACTATATCACTACTACAACTTGGGATGAGACCAGTCAGACTTTGACTGTTCCGCTTACAGTTCAGGATAGCAGTGACGGTAATCTTACTGGTGATCAAGCAGGTATCAATATCACTATTGACCCTATTGGAGCTGGTTACACAACTGAGAACATGGCCACTGTCACAGTATCTACTGATTATTTGTTCAAATATGGCGGTGAGTATGTCATAGACGAAACTGGTGGGGATTATAGTGCAACTATTGAGACCGCTGATGGTACTGAGTATTATACTGACACGATTGATATTCAGCTTACAACTACTGCTTGGTGTTATGTTTCTTACACGTTTGTCAACGCTACAAGTGGTAGCTGGGTATCTGAGCTAAGTCAGATCGGTGATAGTGTTACTTGGTATATCACCCTTGCTAACAGTTGTGGTTCACAGACTGAGACTATCACTGTTAATGCTATTGTGGTCAGCTACACAGCATAAAGATAAGAGTTAAAGGAAGTCCTTTTTTTAGTCTTTCTTTTTCTTTTTATTTTTTTTTAGAATAGTTTTTTTTAAATCTTTTTTAAAAAAACAATATATGTGTGTGTTCCTTTTTTTGGTCAGACAAAACTGGAATAATAAAAATTAGAAAAATATATAAGGAAATAAGTATGACATGGCAGAAAAAGTTGTTGTATACCAAAAATTCAACTGGGAAAAACTTGAAAAAATAAGTTTCCTACTAATATATGCACTGTTTGCTTTTTATTTCCTTATTAATGGTGAAGGGCTTTTTAAAGAATGGGACCAAAGCTGGACTTGGATTACCATTATCTATCTCGTAGGTGTAAGCCTATTCCTGGGGATTAATGAAGAAATACCACAGGAGCTAGAAGAAAAACTAGAGTTTACCACTATTGGTTTCCTAGCTAGTTTCCTTGTGCTCACTATGCTTTTTATCGTTTTACATGATTTCAATCTTTATTTCGTGGATGTAACGCCGATATCTATTAAACTGTTGCTTCCTACTTTGATATTTCAGCTGGTGATCGTGGTATCCAGCGAAGAAATCATTTTCCGTGGTGTACTACTCAGGTATTTTTATAAATATTTCGGTTACCTTGTTGCGGTACTTGGTACTGCTATTGTGTTTAGTTTGTTTCATTTGGTTGCTTATGAAGGATCCATTGGTAGCCTATTGACTGCTTTTCTTATGGGTATCATTTTGGCGGTTTGTACTTTCAAGTTTAATATTGGAGTGGCGTTGGGAATTCATGCCTGTTGGAACTGTTACATTTTAGGGGTGACAGCATTTTGAAAACATTATTTATTGGTATTGGCTTTATTATTCTAGCTGTTTTTATAGCTATCCACCAATTTATATTTTATAACGTCTGGTTTGAGTTTGAAGATTTACACCATGAAACAGTTATGATATTATTTGCAGGTATCGGAATCACGGTTTTATGGCTTAAAAAAGGATAGAAGGATTATGTGGAGGATAGGAGCTATACTTTTTACACTTGGACTTATTCTAATAAGCCCAGTTGACGAAATACTGATACTCGTTCCTTTGTCAGCGGTAGTTGGTATTTGGGTGTTTCCATTGGCTATAATGATTGCATTGGTTTTTTTGTTTGTCGGTGGTGTTCTTATTGGTAGGCATATTATTCCTTTGATTAAGAACCCTATTATCTTGCTTTGTATCGTCGCTAGTGTAGTTGTTCTGGTTTATATGATCTGGAGTAGTGGTTGGCTTACTGAGTATCTGAAATATATCTAAAGGATAGGTGTATTTTTTTTGATTAAAAAAGCAATTATAATCAGTATAATAAGTGTCTTTGTTGTAATGGCACTTTTTGGGACTAAGATTCTTAATATTCAGAATATGGAAGCATCAGGCCGTGATGCATCAAGTTACCATGATTTCAGCGGGTGGATATACCTAATTTGTGGTATTTTATTGTGTTTGGTTGCTTATTGGACTTATAAGGTCCATATTGTCGCTGGTATCATCCCTATTGGTTTTGGTATCAGTAGTTTGGCATATGGTTTATATATTTTGATGGCAAAAGGAGTGTTTACTATTTGAAATTTAAAAACGATGCTCAAAGAAGGGCAGTTTTTGCTAATATGAATAAAGAGGAAAAGATGCCAAAGAATAAAGACGGCTATATTTATATTGCTGAAAGCACCAGAAAAAACGGTTCTAAAAAAATATATACAGGAAAAACAACAAAAAATCCAAAAACTAGAGTTAAACAACATATAAAAGAGATTAAAAAGCCTAATAGCAAAACTTGGGTTGGGCGAGGTAAAAATATTAGACTAATAGGTGCAGTTCGAAGTAGTAACATAAGTAAAGCTGAAGGAACCGTTAAGAAAATGAGTCCACACCAAAAAAGAAACTTAGGTCAATATGGTGCAAAGCAATTTAACAAAAGGAAGAAAAGGGTTAAATAAATGAATTTATTTTTGAGGTATTTTTTTTGAATATTAAAATCATTATTGGAATGGCAATAGCTGGACTGCTGATATATTTCGGTTGGCTTTTTTTCTGGCCACTGGTCGAATGTACTTATGCTCAAAGCTGGGATCCATTATTCTCTGATAATTTCAAAACGATGACTTGGATTTTTGGCGGTTTTATCTTTTGGGTTAGTTTTTACAAAGGATTCAAATATTTAATTGTATAAAAGGGGATAATTTTTTGGATAAAAAAATAATGACAGGGACAATATTGCTCTTCATTATACTGATAGGTATCACAGGGCTCTATATCGGCAACAGCCTACTAGAAGGATATAAAGTATCAGTAAACGGGGAGATAACTGAAAACCTGGTAAGTGGTTGGGATGTTGCGTATATTTCCCATAAAACATCTGAAGATAGCCTACTAAGTGTGTCTTTCTGGTATTACCCCTGGGAGACTAAGGATGTACAGATAAAAGTAACACTTACTAATAGCGATACTGGTGAAACCTATACTGGTGAGACATGGATAGGAAGTCTTTTGAATATTATTGATAGTAAGAGATTTAATGTAGATGTTCATTTTGTACCACAGGGTAACTATGATGGTGTCATTCGGGTTTATGAAGTTGATAAAGGTTTTCTTGGTGTCAGCGAACAGGAAAGGACTTTGAAATGTGGTGATGATTTCGAGGTGGACATACTTTGAACCAATACCTACGCTTTATCCTTGAGCATAACCCCCGTCACTTTACAAATATAAAAGGAGTAAATGTCTGTAGCCGATGTCTAGGAAGCTGGACCGCTGGGCTAGTTAGTTTCATAATATTTGGTCTAATATATTATTTGGGATATGTTTTTGAGTTCTGGCAGATATTTCTGATAAGCATAAGCCTTGGGATGTTGTGTTTTTTCAACTGGATAGCTGGTAAAACCAAGGTTCTGAGTGTAGGTAACACTAGCAGAATAATTTCAGGAATATTTTTGGGTACAGGTATCAGTCTATGGTTCTGGTTACTCCCTGTTGACTGGTTTACCCGTATACTGTTATTGTTTGTTATCGAAATGATATTTACAAGTATAGTAGCAATCGTGAATTACCATGAGTTTAAACAAGGTCTCTTTGATAGTTACAACAGCTGGTATCAAAACCGATACAAGTTGATAGGTGTCTGTGACTTGGGATGCTGTGGAACGGTTTGTTGCCTTGGCCCTAAGATTTGTTGTATACTCAGCATGGTATTATGTTGTTGCTGTTGCCCGATACTGTTGTGTCTGGTGCTTAAAAAAGGAGCCTGAGACTATTATGAGACTTTTGTATATGATATTTTTTTTTATCGCAGTTATCTATGTTATCAGCCCTATTGATCTGATGCCTGATTTTATACCTGTGGTTGGTTGGGTAGATGACGTTTTCGCAGGTTTATTTGGACTAGTGTTTTTAATAAAAGGATTCAAAGGATAAATAAAAGGAGATAAAACTTTTATGATATTTAAAAAACCTATAATAATAATTGCTATAGCAGTCGTTCTACTATTAATCATAGGTGTATTCGCTGGGGTTTTACCATTTAGTTTTGTTGATTTAGATACAAAAACATATAATGCCAACCAAGGAGGTATTTATGGTGTCGGAGAACTTCTTGATCAGAAAGGATATATTCTTAGTTGGAATACAAATGATTTCAGTCAGACTATTACTGTTCATGGGCGTTTCAACTCCCAAATAGGATCCATGGGTGAGATGACTAAATATCGTTACCTGATTTATCTGAAAAAAGATTTGTATAGCGACTGGGAGTTGGTATCGCAACCAGGTAATGAAGGTACTTCAATGTATCTTAATAGTAACAACCCTGATGAAAAAACAATAAGTGGTTTCAAAGGCCAGGAATATAGTTGTTATGCTTGGAATTTTAACATCCTTGGTCCTGATTACGCTGGTGGTGGTATAAGAGCTGTTTTACAAGGATGGATAGATGAAACCAAGTTGGATTGGGAAGGCCCACGGTGGGAAAAACTGCAATCTGATGAGGCATATCTTTATGGTGGGACATGTGGTCTATATTTTCCACGTGGTGTCGATGAGGAAGATTTGGATTTGCCGTATAGTACTTTTGAAGTAGGTCAGACTGTTAAAATCGGTGTGGAGACAGGGGTCGGTGGTAGCAGTGATAAACCTTGGCGTGTGACTCTTAATAAACCTTATTATGGTACAATTGAAGAAGGAGAAGAAGATGATCCTTATGTCGGTGGTAAACAAGCTGTAATTGAAGAACAAGTTTTCCCAAATGATTGTGATCCTTCTAACACTTTTTTTACTTTTACTGTCACTGCGGAAATGGCAGAGTTGAGTATGACTAGTTCCCATCCGTATACGGTGAGGATTTGGAATAATGTCCTTCCGAAAGGGACTTTACAAGCTGATTTCGTTGATTTTTTGTATAAATCTCCTGATATTGTCACATGGGGTGGCGACAGTGGAAAGTTTGAAGTAGGTAGCTCAGTAAATGTTGAGGTTTCAGCTGAAGTAAATAGTGAGACTCAAGCAGGGATTGATTACTTCCGAATTAGCGTTGTATATGGGGAAAGTAATACGCTGTTACCTAGTGATTGGAGTAGCAAACGATGGATTGTCCATACCAGTAATATTGGTGGTGATGATGGTGTCGCTTGTAATATTCCCCAGATCGTTAGTTTCAAAGCGGATAAACCTGGTTATGTGACAGTTCATGCGAAAGCATTTGATATTCAAGGTCGTGCATCTCCTCATACTACTTACCTTCAGATGTTTGCATGGGATGGCAGTGAGCCACCAGATGATGCTGTAGATACAGGGGATGGTTATTATGGCGGTGGTCATTCTGAGGACTGGTGGCCTTGGGATCCAAGTGAGGGAAACTGGCAACTTACTGATGATGACGGTAGTGCAAGTACTTTGTTAAAAATAATTATTATCATTATAATATTTGCAATAGTTGGCATTATAGCTTATTTCTTCCCGCTACCTGGTGGTATACATGGTAAGATTTTTGTCATAGTACTTGGGATAGTTTTAGCTGTTTTAATATGGATTTTTTTATAAGGAGGAATAGATATTTTATGAAACTTTGGTATATTTTCGCTGGTCTATGTGCCCTATGTGTAATAATATATGGGACACTTTTTGCAGTTGGAATGGCATCACCACAGCTACTAATTGGTCTTAGTGTTTTTATGATGCTCAGTGGCTGGGGAGCAGGTGCGTTTTTCATACTAGCGATTGTGATGTTTATTCTAAAAAAATAAAAAAAATAATTAAATTTTTGGAGATAGAAACATGAAATATATGTATGCTATATTAGCAATAACGGTAGTGATAATGCTGGTGGTTGGTGCTTTTCTTGTAGCGGGTAACGATGGTACTTGGGAGACCCCTTGGGAGACATCTGGGGATATGACAGGGAAATGGGAAGAAGAAATAATAATTGAATATGAAGATGGGACAACTGATTCACTTAAAATACTAGGTGACAACGAACTAAGTATAAACCCTTTCAGTGTCAAATATCAAGATAAAGAAATAATAGGTGCGACCTATAACATATATGCAACCGCAACTGGGGAAGGTTTTACTGGTTGTGAAATAGCACCATTTACCATAAAAACTCTTTTTTACGAAGGAGACAGTTCTAATACTCCACCAATAATGGGACCTATACAAAACAATATAGTGACAGATATTTTTGATCTTGATACACGTGACCATATTGTAAATCTTAAAACAAATGTCGTTTCTCATCTTGGAGATGAACCATCTGGGATTTATTCCCTTGGATGGACTGTTGTTGAAAAAGAAATCCTTTATCGTGGTATACCTAATGGAGAATGGAAAACTGTTGATAGACCACCTGGTAGGATTTTTAGTATGCAAGTTATTCAAAACGAGATATATCTAACATTTGAAACAGATTTTGATACATTTTAGGAGGGTGATGTTTTTTATGAAACCAAGTTGGATTATTGGGATAATACTTATTATCCTTGTTTTATTGTTTGTCTTTGCGGTTCTTTCTGGTTTTATAACGATACCAGGTCTTGGCATAGGCGGACTTAACCCTAATGACCCTGATGCACCCCCAGGTGCAAGTTATTGTGATTATACAGATATGCAGATACTTGACATGTTGGAAACTGCATCTGGCAAAGACCTAGATAACGCTGTTGGTATTAGTTTCGTAAGGAGCCTGAACATGAGAGCTTGTGGATCTGATGGTGAACCAGTTAGCAATATTAAAGCATTTTATAGAGATCTTTATTCAGATTGGTATGTCTCTGATGATGATACCGCAAGTGGAGCTGGTTGGACTGCTCATCGTGTAGTATGGCTAAACAGTGAAAACGCTAGTGATGCAACTATGGTCCGTGCTGTGCTCATTGGCGAGGGGACTACTGTTAAAACTGCTTATGGTTATGATACGATCACGATAGTCAGTGATGGACCTGTGGTTACTTATGGTGCTTTTATGATATGGGTCGCAACATCATAAAGGGATAAAACTATTTTTTTAAAAAAGGATGATTTTTTTATGTTGAAATTAAGGAAATTGAAAGATAACGCTGATGGTATGATACATATACCACGTATCCTAGCTATAAGTATACCACTCGTGTTCATAGTCTGTCTTCATATAGCTAACGTGTTTGTCGAGGTTCCAAGTTGGCTTATGGAACCAATCATTCAGATAGCTATTCTTTTCACAGGTGTAGTCGTAGCTGTACTTGGCCTTGGAGTAGGTATCGGGGTGCTTGGCCTTCTTATACTTGCTCTTTGGGGTATGTGTATTTATTATTACGCAAGTTTTATAGCCAACTGGATATGAACATATGAAAAACGTAGCGTTAGTACTAGTTGTCACTGCTATGTTGATACTGGTAGGTATATTTGTATTTACAAACACTGTAGAGGGTTACGAAGAAGATACAGGTTTCGGAAGCTGGGAGAGCAACGTAGAAGTACATTACAAAGATGGAAGTAGCCAATCGTTATATTTCAAACCACCTGTCTTTAGTCTCAACGAAATATTCCATGAAGATAAAGAAATAACAAGTATAGACTATAACCTACGTGCTAAGTCTACAGGTGAAGGATTTACTAGCTGTGAAATAGATCTACAAAATTTCCAGGTTAACTCCGAACTCATAGTAAACGATGTATCTAAATGGACAGATACAGGAACAATTGGGTCTACAGTTGAAATAGTTGTCAACGGGGATTTTGTAAATATTTACAATGTAACAATACAAGCAAGTGATCTTGATGAAATCAATTTTTTAGGTGACTGTAAACTGTTTTTTTATCCAACAGGTGATATTAGGTTTAGGGGTCTACCTGATGGATCCTGGGCTGATAGCAAGCTCCCTTCAATCGTTTTTGTAAGTTTAGAACGTGTTGAACCAGCGGGGAACTATGAACTAAAAGTTACGACAAACCCGTTGAATGTCGATGTTAAAATATATAGAAACAATGTATATGTAGACAGAAAAAACAGTGGGAATTACGGCGATGTTTATTTTGAATTAGAACCAGGGACATACAAAGTACAAGGGAGTAAATCAGGGTATACAACAACGGAGAAACTTGTAACGATAACTGATTCAGATGTTTATATGTATCTACATTTACCTAAGAAGGGTGATCCACCGCCACCGCCACCTAAATATAAACTAACTGTTAAAACAAATCCTGTTGGAGCTACTGTTAACGTATATGATAGTGGTAATAAAGTGGTAGGGACTTGTAGTTATTGTCCTCTGCATGGCTGTAGTTTCAGCCTTGAAGAAGGAAACTATTTGGTTGAAGGAAAAGGAAATGGCATGTGGGGTGGTAAGAACATTTATCTAAGTAAAGCTATGACTGTGACAGTTGTGCTGGAGGGTGTAGGTTTACAGTTGGTGAACAACCAGTTTTATGTCCAACCACGGCAAGGGGATGTTGTTCCTTATCGTGTTTCTGAGGGTAAATATCTTGGAATGAAATAAAAAAGTATTATATATTTTTTTTTTAGGTTTTGTTTATTTTAAATTTTTTTTAAAAAATCTTTAGTTGTTCAGGGGAATTAAAAATTATGAAAAAAGTTTCCACAATATTATTAATAAGTCTTATGCTTTTCAGTCAGATACTTGTTTTCAATGTGTCTGCTTTTGAAAAAGAAGTACACGATTTCGATAAGATATGGTATGATGATGATGTTGGTTTCAACAAAAACAACCAGGGGGATCTTGTCCTTGCGGTTACTTATTTAAATAATACTTTTAGGACTATTGATTATTGTAGTATTAATTTTAGTAAAAACCCGTTTTATTTTAGTATAACATTTCAGGAGGAACTTGATACTGATTGGGAGGGGAACATTATTGAACCTGATGATGGTTATTTGTATCTTAGGAAAAACTTTGTTATGAGTTTTATACCTGATGACATTAAAAAACTAGCATGTAAAAATATTAAATATGAAACAATTTATTATAACAACCAGTATTGGTTCCGTGTTTATATCCCTAGTTTCAACAGGGGTTATGAATGGGGTGAATATAATGATCCAAGTGTTGGTGACAAATGGTTTACATGGGGTAACATTCAGAGTGTTGTTTTCCAAAGTCGTGCTATGTTCATTCAAAAAATAAAAGACACATTTGGTAGTCTGGAGTTTGACATAACACATCCTTCTAATAACTTGGGTCAGACTATACTTATAAATAAACTTTATCTGCAAAACAAAGGTATAACGAAACCTGTTTTTGAACATAAACATTATACTATCTGGAATCAAATTTCATATAAAGAAAACGAGAATTATTATATTATAAACCCGATACATTTTAGTACTATAGGGATACATGAATCAAGTACTGGTAACACCACTGGGAATATTACTGATTATGAAGATGTTCATAGTTATAACAACTCTTTTAATGTCACAAGAACCATCGGTTCAAATAGTGAGACAAACAATGTGACTTATACATCAATAAGTAATTTTACGAATACTTCGACACAGTCAGTTATAAGACCTGAAGGCGTTGGTAATAGTACTCAGATGGATGCTTTGGGTTATACTAACAATTGGGAGTGTGTAAGATATTTTGATGGTAGCTGGCCAGGGACTTATGTAAGAGGTAGACCAAATTGGGAGTCTGATCTTTATTTAACAGAGAATTTACCTCATTCGCCTTTAACCATTAACAATGTTTCTATTTCAGGTTATCTTGGTATTAAACATAATGCAGGTTCTAAAAGCGAAGATGCAGAGTTTCTATTGGAGACATATTCAACTACTTATAGTACTTCTTTCAGTCAACCACCAGATGAAAATTGGAAGTTGTTCTCTCAGAAATGGGAGAACAATCCTTTTACAAGTAATACTTGGACTGAGGATGAAGTAACAGATATGCAAATTGGTACAAAAGGTAAAGGAGATGGAGACCCGTGGGATTATGGTGCATGTGGACAGGTTTGGGCTACTGTAAACCATTCGGGTTATGTGACCAATAGTACTGTTAAACTCAGTATACCAGTTTCAAATAGTGTAACTGCTATTACCCGTGTTTATAATTACAGCTCCAATGTTGACATGACCGAGGTTGATAGTTATAGCGAAATTGAACCTGGGGATTATTTTTATGATTCAACAAACCAGTTTGTCTACATAGGAGTTGTTAATGTTTCATATGATGAAAGCCTTACTTATCAGGTTAACTGTAGCTATGGCGGTAGTTTTGAGATAAACCCGCCAGGTTATCTTAACTCAGGTGACAATTTTGCTTGTCGTGGTGTAATCAAAGATAGCAACGGGGATCCTATATCTGGTTTCCTTTCAACTACTAACATTATACACCAAAATGGTAGTATCATAGCTTCTTCACAGTGGAATTGTACAAATGGTAATTATGAATGTGATATGGCTACTACTAATATTCCACCTGGGGTTTATGATGTCGAAATAAACTATGAAGATACAGATACAGGTGTAACTTTCAAAAAAGGATATGTTTTATATTTAGGGACTAACCCTTCAAGTAATGTCTATGTAGGATCATGTTTACATTTTAGTTTCTATAATAATAACACGGGGGAAGGGATTAATAGTGAAAAATTCAAAATTTATGTATCTGAAAACAGGATTTACCGTGATACCTATGAGACTTATACAGGGGAAACAGTTTATTACCGTGTTGATGATTTTTTTGACAACCAAATCTACCCGCAGAGTGGTTATCAAAGTGTTGTGATTAATACTGTTGAACAGTTTGAAAACATACCGATAGATTGGTCTAGTTTCAGTGTTAAAAACATGAACCATAGTATTGTGCTTTTTAAAATGATAAATGGAAGTAGGACATATAGTCAGTATCTTTATCCTTATGAACCGTTTTATTGGAATGTACTCCCTGGGGAGTATACAATTAATCTTACTTATTATAATACTGATGATGACAGCATAGAAAGTTACAGCCAAGAAAATATAACGATTTCTGATGATACTTATTACTGGATCCGTGGTTATGACCTTCAAGATATAGTAATAGAGATTACTAATACAAATACGACAATTATGGATCAGATAGTGAACATAGGGGTCACTATTAATAATGACGGCTGTGACATTATCAACCAAGTATTGAACACTAGTATAGCGATTAGTAACCTTGAAACAAATATTACCAACCAGGTCAACCTTGTATGGTCCTCTGTAAATAATACTAAAACAACAATTGTCAACCAGGTGAATAGCGTATGGCAAAGTGTGAACAACACTGAGACAGAAATCGGTGTACAAGCAAATAGTGTCAAACAGACAATTCAGAACACAGAGACAAATATGACCGCCCAGATCAACAGCGTATGGCAGAGTATAAATAATACAGATACAAATGTTGGAAACCAAGCAAATCTCATAAGACAAGATATATCAAATGTGAATAATAATATCACTACTCAAGTCAATGGTATCTGGCAGGATGTAAACAACAGCAACAGTACTATTCATACTCAGTTGAACAGTGTAATTCAGGACATTGTGAATGTAGACTCAAACATTTCCACCCAGGTTAATTTTATTCGTCAGGATATAAATAACGCTGAGTCGAACATAACTATACAACTAAATTCTATATGGCAAGATATAAACAACAGCAACAGCACAATTCACACCCAGATAAATAGCTTAATTCAACAATTGACCAATGTAAACTCTAGCATAATAACTCAGATAAACACTGTAAAAACAGATATTACCAACACTGAGACGAACATTACCAATCAGATAAATGGCGTAAGTCTTTCTATTACAAACACAGAAACAAATATCACCAACCAGATAAGCCTAGTGCAGACACAAATCACAAACACCGAGACCAACATATCCACTCAGATAAACAGTGTCTCAACGAGCATTACAAACACCGAGACGAACATCACCAATCAACTCAATCTCATTAAAACAGCGATAACCAACACCGAAACCAACCTTACCAACCAAATTAATTATATCAACGTCACAGTTATCAACAATAACTCTAATATTTCTTCACAGCTTAACACGATAATAAACAGTATTTCTAACACAGATACAAACATTACCACTCAAGCTAATTTTATTATGAACCAAATTACCAACACCGAGACTAACATAACTAATCAGCTTAACATCATACAAAGCAGTATAACGAACTCTGAGGCGAATATAACCGCACAGGTAAACCTAATATGGAACGAAATAAACAACACAAATAGCAGTATATATGCTCAGATAAACGGAATATCAACGAGTATCACCAACACAGAAACCAATATTACCAACCAGCTTAACAGCATACAGATTTCTTTGACAAACACCGAGACCAATATCACCAACCAGATCAATAGTGTAAACATAAACATCACCAACAGCAATACTAGTATACACAACCAGATAAATGCACTTACAAACACGATTAACAACAACAAAGGAGACATAATCAATCAGATAAACCTAATATGGAACGAAATAAACAACACAGACACAAACATAGTCACACAGATCAACGGTATAGATGCACGTATCACCACGATGCATAGCAATATCAACACAAGTTTCAGCTATGTAATAGCTAACATAAGCTATTTTGAAACAAATATTACTAACCTCATAACCGAAGTAAATGCAACCCTCCTTGCGAAACTTCTTGGTGTCCTTGACAATGTAAGCAGTGCAGGGACTAGTGTCTTTGAACAAGTAACCACTGTCTTAAACAATCTTACACAGATTAACACAAGTCTTTTCGGGGAGTTACAAACCCAAGCGTTTGACATAATGCTTAACATAACCGAACAAGCAGACGAAAACATGAACGAAATACTCAACCTTTCAAGCACAATTGGTAGACTCATAGGTGACAACATAAGCAGTATGATAACCAATATCACTAACGACATAGCTACGATAATGAACAATGTCAATAATCTATCTGTCAACATCTCAAGTAATCTCACAGTGAACCTTACAAATGTACTAGAAAACCTATCAGAGATACTCACTGAGCTAAGTCTCACAAACGTATCTATCGGGAACCTTATCAACGTAAGTATTGAAAACCTGACAGATGTAACATTTAGAATGTGGGAGTCAACTAATAATAGCTTCTGGAGTCTCGAAAACAGATCCACCGTGGTATTTAACTTTTATAACACAAACCAAGGGCTAGGGCTAGACCGTGAGACACTTCAGGTATATATCAACGGTAGCCGTCTTATTAACAACCTATTTTATTGTAATAACGATACTAAAATTAATCTTACAGTTAAAGATTTTTATAATTTTACTCTTTACCAGAATAATTTCACAATCAACGGTAGTTTTACTTTTATAGATCTAGGTCTCACTTTCCATAGTTACTTGTTTGGTAACAAAAACGATGATTACTACATGATTAGTCTTTTGAAAGAAGGAGCAAGTCGCTGGTGGGAACGTGGCATTGTGCCATATGGCGAAAGAGAATACATGATACCTTCGGGTAACTATAGCATGAGGATTTATGACAAAGACTACAACGAAATTTATAACAACACGGGAAGTGGCGGGGATACTATCAATAATTCTAAGGTTTATGTTATACATGGTACCAATCTGACAGAGATAATCAGTGGCCTTAGTGTCATCCGTGGTCAACTCCTTGAGCTTGGCGGGGATCTAGATTATGCACTGATGCCTGATGAACAAATCTATAGTTATAACCCATGTACAATATTTAGCGTGTTTGACCGCATAGGGATGTTACTAGGCCAGGATGTCTGGGAAGTATGCCCAATAGTAAATGTTATCGCAACTACTGAAAACAGTAGTTATGGTAACAGCATCCGTAGTTACCCTTTGATACCGAGAAATGGTACAACAGCTAACGGCACAGTAGGCATAGCTGAAGATGTAATGTATATCTTCGGTAACAGTTCAGTTAACTATGTCAACATTACTTATACAGGAAATGGTACTCTCTATCAAAACACTAGTTATATACCAGGTAGAATTAATCTCAACGGCCAGAACCTTACAATAACAAGTAACTCTAATGTTTATGTAAGCCGTGAGACCACATATAGTCAGACTCAAAAGTTTTATTGGAATATCTATAACAGTAGTGTCAACCCTGGACATATAGAAGGCCGACCTGGTTATCATAGTGCAGGTATCACAGTTAGCAACAACTTGGGTGTAGCTATTAACCCTGTTTATGTATTCGCTGGTTTCAGCAACAAAACCACACCTGACCGTAACTCAGTCCGTGTCTATGATAAGGAAAACGGCATAAATATTGAACGTGGTGAAGATTTCAAAGTCACAGATGGCATAGAATTCAGAATACAAGGTGGCCTACCTGCTAATAGTAATCGTGAGTTTACTTTGTCTTATTATAAAGACACTGCTCATACTTTTTATTATGAAGATGCACAAATAGAGATAATGCAGTATCAGGATGAACAAAAAATAAACGGTTACAGCGGTGTCTACAAATATAGCGAGTTCATATGGATAAACGATAAACCCCTTGCTTTCCGTGGTAGCCTACGGGTTAAACTAGGTTTCAAAGTAGACCTTGATATAGATAGTGTAAAAGTAATTGATCTTGACTATAACCATATGGTAGACGATGGAGACTTAATAATTGGTGATAATTTCATATGGATAGACAACACCGCTATGGGCACTGTTCAAAGCGGTGGTACACGTAGCTTCGGTATTTATTTCCAGGAGCTACAGTACCCAGGTCAAGATCCTACTACTGTTCATCTGAGTACACCATTTTTTAATCTTGGTCCTCTGCCTATTAGTATTTTTACAATCCTGGTTATTATTGGTCTTATTATTGTTTGTGCTGGAGCTGGTTTTATGATACTTGATAAAAAACAGCGTAACAAGTACATTATGGTTACACTCCTAGGTTTTGCTATAGTTGTTTTCAGTTGGATTCTTATGGCAAAAGGAGTATGAAAATGGCAAAAACCTATGTTGATGAAAAAGGCTACAAAAGATATGTTAATAGCAACAAATTAGTACATAGACATGTAGCTAAAAAAAAACTTGGTAATACAATTTTTGATGGTTATGTTGTCCATCATAAAGATGGCAATAAATTGAATAATAAAAGGAGTAATCTGCAAGTAATGAAACGAAGTTCTCATAGCAGACTACATTCTAAAAAAAGAAAAAACAAATAAAAAGGAAGTATTTTTTATGGAAAAAACACACATAATTATATTGTTAGTGGTAACGCTGTTGATTGTTACAAGTTTTTCAGGTTGCATCCAGAATACAAGTGCTGAGAACATAACCCAACTGGGGACTTTGGATGTCCAACGTTTCACTTTCGACAGTGGCCGTCTTGGTTATGTCTGGGTGATAATAGGTAACGAACAGGAGACTATGCATCTCACTGTGGATGAACAGCCTATACTCCTTGAAAGTAGCCGTACTGATGTTATGGATGATTTCGGGGAGAACGACATAGTTATGGTCACGGGTTACACTCATTATATTATGTCACGGGATGTTAATTATAAATGCCTTGAAATTAAAAACATAGAGGTCGCTGGGGTTTATTCAGCACCACATACTACTGTGGTTACAGGCAGTGGGAGTTATAGTGCTGGTGGTGGTTTAAACCTGACTGGTGCGATTTTTAGTCTTAATGGTAACATCTGGGGTAACAACCTTGTCTGGGATGGCACATTTGTTAATGCGAGTAGTAGTATGACCCCTTATAACCAGGATCTTAACACGTCTGATAGCCCAACGTTTGCTGATATTACGCTTACTAACCATCCGAATCTTGATACAGACAGTACTGATGATTTCGATGGGAACTACAGCAATCTTACCAACAGGCCAAATAATTTTAGTAGCGATGACCTCTCTGATAACGACACAGATGACCTCTCTGAAGGAAGTAGTAATCTTTATTGCAGTCTTAACAACATACGTACACGTCTTTCAGGTCAGTGGATAGACATAAACAATTTAACGGTGAATAGTGAAGAAATCACTAGTACAAAAATAGGTCATTGGGATACAGCCTATGGATGGGGTGACCATAGTGGCGAGGGTTATTTAACTTCTATTAGTGGTAATGCTAGTACTGAGCTTACAGATACCGCTAATATTCTTTATGAAACAGAACTGGATGATGAATCAGAGCTAGAAGGTCAACTTAGTGATGTCTCTGACGTGTTTACTAATAACGATGGTACATTAGCAGATGATGACCTCTCTGATAACGATACAGACGATTTATCTGAAGGGGCTAGTAATTTTTGGTGTACACTAAGCCGTATAAAAACGCTTCTTAGCAATGATTTTCATAATATTGGAGGTACTGATAACGATACGCATGATACAAACTGGGATAACCTTACAAATGTCCCTGCTGGTTTCCAAGATGGTATAGATAATACTGGTGGAGCACCCTATAACCAAGATCTTAACACTAGTGACGATGCAATATTCAACAAGGTAACAGCTGGTAGTTTTTGGGGTGACGGTGGGAATCTTACGAATATTAGTAGCGGGACTATTTATAACCAAGACCTTAATAGTACAGATAGCCCGACTTTTAAAGACATAACAGTTAGTGATTACCCGAACCTTGACAAGGACAGTACTGATGATTTCGATGGGGATTATACCAGTCTTACTAATAGACCAAGCAATTTTACATCTGATGATCTGAGTGATAATAGTTCAACAGAACTAAGTGACACAGCGGATTTGTTATATGAATCTGAGTTGGATGACGAGTCTGAGCTTGAAGGACAATTGGCGGATGTCTCTGACGTTTTTACGAATAACGATGGTACTCTTAGTGATGATGATTTGTCTGATAATGATACGGATGATTTGTCTGAGGGTAGTGTTAATTTCTGGTGTGACCTTGCTCGTATCCAAAGTTTGATTAAAACAAGTTGGTTGGACTTGAATAATCTGACGGTTAATGGTGAGTCTGTTACTAGTACTTTGATAGGCCAGTGGAATACTGCATTTGGCTGGGGTTCCAATATTTTTAATCAGGATTTGAATAGTACTAATAGTCCTACTTTTGATGATATTACTCTTACTAGTTATCCTAATTTGGATAAGGATAGTACTGATGATATTTCTTTGGATACTGGTAACTTGACTTATGCTCATAATGACACGTTTATTAAGAATAGCAATGGTTTTTTTGGATTAGCAACAGAATCTAACTTACAACTTGCTATTGATAATTTAGATAATGAGTCTGGTTGGGTTGAGTTACCTGTTGTTCAGATTGATCTTGATGATCAAATTAAAATTGGTGATGGTTGTTGGTTGCGTGGTCAGGGTAATGGTTCTGTTTTAAGGTTGAATGATAATGTTAATAAAACGGTGATTACTAATTATAATGCTGGTAGTACTTATTTTGTAGTTGGTGATCCTACTACACCAAATTATAATATTAAAATAACTGATTTAGTAATTGAGGCTAACGGTCTTAATCAGCCTGAATGGTGGACTATCGGTGGTGCAGAGACAAATCAGGTTAACTTGTTTGCTCATGGTATTAGGTTACATAATGTTTTTAATACAACTATTAAGGATGTAACTGTTAATAATACTGCTGCATCTGGGATATTACTTGAATATGGGAATCGTGCTTATGTTGAGAATTGTCATGTAAGTAACGCAGGTAAGTTGTATGCTGATAGTGGTAATGATTATGATATGTATTATACATGGAGCTTTCATGCTTTCAATGTCAGCAATTCAACGTTTAGTGCTTGTAAAGTGTATGATAGTTATGGTAATGGTTTTTGTGTTGAAGGTCAGAATCTTCCTGGTCTTGCGAGAAAGTATTGGGCTGAGAACTGCGTAATAGAGAATTGTTATGTTTATAATGCTACTTATGGTTATTATTTTGAGTATGCACAAAACTGTATGTTGACAGATAGTACCGCTTTTGATTGTAGGGATACTAGGATTTATGGTGGTGCAGGTGGTCTAAAGTTTGCTTCTAGTGTTACTGATAACATAATAGTTACTGGTTGTATTTTTGATGGTGGGAAAACTGTCGTAGGTAATTCAGGTGGAACAAACATTACTATTGATAATTGTGTCATTCAAAATGGTGACCAGTATGGAATTGATAGTGATGGAGGAGATGGATTATATGTCAGCAACTGTAGGTTTTATGGTAGTAATAGTGGAGTAATGAGAATAAATAGTTGTAAAAACAACAGTATTTTCAATAATTATCTTTGGGGTGGTGCTTATTGGGGTACTGCGATCAGTCTTGCTAGTGTACGTGATAGTCTTGTTATGTTTAACCATTTTATTGAGGTTCGTAACAATGAACCTTATGATGGTATTAAGGAGTCTGGTACTTCTGATGGTAACGTAATTGTTTTCAATAAGTTTAGTGGAAGTCTTGCTAATAACGAAATAACCATTACTGGTGGTAATACTCGTGTGAATTGTACTGGTTTTGATGACTGGAACTTTTATCCTGGAGTTAGTTAATAGGAGAATAAATAGTTTGAATAATAACAAAGTTCTTTCGATCCTGATTTTTTTAATGCTGATAATGCTAGTTTATCCTAGTAACAATATTTTGATAGTGAATGTTAAGGCTGATGATCCACCAAATGATGACCCTGAAGCATATTTTTATGAATATTTCACTCCACCAGATGATAGTTTTGGTCTGGGTGAAACAGTTTTTAAAGATATTAACAGGAGTTTGTTGAAACAGAAAATAAAGAATAACTGTGATTGGGCTTTACAAGTTCGTAACCCTCAGACAGGTGAATGGGTTAATATTACCCAAAGATTAAATATTCATCTTAACTGGAGTAACCTTACGAATAGTTATAAAATAACTATGAACTTTACAACACTTGACCAGGGTGTCAATCTTGATTACCGTATAGCTTTGTTGTTTAAAACACGTGTTAAAAACTTTGTTAATAAAACAGGTGAACATGAGGTAACTTTTGAGATACCAGCGAATAAAACGGAATGGTATAACCTTAGTTTCAACTGGAGTGACATGTTACAATATAGTGGTTTGATTTTTAATCATGGTAAAAAAAATATTGGTGGTGAAGATTTTTTTTATTTTATAGTCAGACGTAATAATATCCCTCCTGATTTTTATGTTGAATTAGACCCTACTTTCGGTAATAAAAAAAATGTTAAACCTGTTTATAGTTTTTATAGCAACTCTTTAAATGAATATGCAGATGTTAACTCAAATAAACCTAAATTAAACCTTGGGCGATGGCAAAAAGAATGCTGGGTTAATGTTTCATATCCTGATTACGATAATGGTATTTTTTACATTGATTTCGATGATTCTAAGCTGAAATGGGTAGGAGATAAAATTGATTATCACGTTTATCCTCTGGCTAATAATACTTGGGAGTATGAAATTATTCTTAAAGAAAAACCTGATAGCAATATTCTAAATCTTAGTATTGATACAAAAGGTCTTGATTTCTTTTATCAACCACCATTATATGAAGTTTTAAATGTTTCAGAATATGACTTTGTAAATGAAACACATGCTATTCAGAATGGTTATGTTATAGTGCATAGACCCATTGACGTTGTTGGTAGTTATGCTGTTTATCATTCCAGCAAAAGGGATAATAAATACAAGGTGGGTAAAGCATTCCATATTTACAGACCAAAGATTATAGATAGTGATGGTTGGGAAGTATGGGGTAATTTATCTATAGATGCTATAAATGGTACTCAGACTGTTACTATTCCACAGGTTTTTATTGATAATGCTGTTTATCCTATACATCATGCGTGTGGTGAAACATTTGGATACACTGGGGAAACCTTCAGTACTATAGGTCTTGTAAAATGCTGGGCTACGGATAAAGAATGTAATAGGCGTGGTCGTACATATACTTTAAGCGAAGAAGGAACTCTTGATAGTATACATGTTTGGCTGAAAATTGATTCTGCAGATAGCTTGGATATGACTGTTTTTGTTAATAGAGAAGATAGCGAGGGTTCGGGAAGTCATGGTGAAGTTGTTTCTATAGAAGATACAGTATCTCTTGGTACTTCTTTTTCTTGGGAAGTATTTTCTGCTTCTAGTGAATTGTTGAGTGCTGATGATTATATTCTAAATATTATAGGTGACCCTAGAGATTTGACAGCATCTAATTATGCACGTATGGGCTGGGATAGTACTGATAATGACAATATTTATCATGAACTATGGGAAAATTCTGGAACTGAGTATGCTGATGCTCAAGAATCTCCTTGGACAGAAGTGGCATCATCCACAGGATTGAGGCTTTCTATCTACTGTACTTATACACCAGGTGGTAGTAATACTGCTCCTACTATTACTGGTGAAATCCCTGCTAACACATCTACTGATATAAGCCTGAGTCCTACTTGTAACGTAACAGTAAACGATGCAGATAGTGATACAATGGATGTCACGTTTGCGACAAACGAAAGTGGGAGCTGGTTGAACAAACAGACCAACAGTAGTGTATCAACGGGTACGAGTGTCGAATGGGTTTTTAGTGATGCTGATACTGGTAGTACTAAGTATTGGTGGCGTGTCTATTGTGATGACGATACTGTTAATATTTCTGAGACTTATTATTTTACTACAGGTTTAAGTATAGATGCTGAAGTAAGCCCTACAACTTGGAACGAAGGAAATATAGCATTAGGTACTAGTATCACAGAGAATTTTACGTTCTGGCAGAACGGAACAAGTAATATTGATGTTACTATAGGAGTCAACAAAACCAATTTTACATTTGTAACCTATAGCGACTGGGTGAGTCTGGGTCATGATCGTTACTGTGCTAATTTTACAACTGATAGTTGGAGTACTGAAAGTAACATAGCAGTAGGATACCCACCAACAAGTGTCCTTAAAAGTGATTACAGCCCTGGAGACTTTGAGTTTGGAATAAGGATATGGATGCCACGGACAGTCACCTATAATAACAAACGTGAAGATTACAAAATTGTTCTCACGGTCTCAGAATCAACATAGAAAGTATTAAAGTTATAAAAATTATAGGAAGTAAAATATTAATGTTGGCTACTAAAACAATAAAAGGAAGAATTGAAAAACCTACAAAATTTAAATTTAAATGTTTAAATCATGAATATGATGGTTTTCAACAATGGATGATATTTGGAATAGATTTAGGGATTTATTCCTCTTATAAAACTGCAAAGGATTATAGAATAAAAAATATAAAATATAAGGAATACCCTTTAGAATTATGGTCACAACTTACGAAATTAAAAAAACAAAATACAAAAACCGTTAATTATTGGTTATTATTTAGAACAAAACTAAAAAGAGGGGGAATATGGCTACCTATTAAACTTTATCAAGAAATTCCTGATGATTGTAAACTAAAAAATAGTTATTTGGTTTATAATCATCAAAAAGCATGGTATGATATAAGGCTTATATTTAGTAAAGAAATCACACATAATGGTCATTCTAATCTTCTTGCAATAGATTTAGGAGAGAAACGCATAGCTACGGTTGTCTGTGGCAATCGAAATAAACATAGTAAACCATTATTTTTTGGTAAGGAGATCAGAGGCATACGCAGACATTATAGTTGGCTACGTAAAAGACTAGGTAATAAAAAATTACTGAAAATAATTAAAAAGATTGGGCAACACGAAAAAAATAAAATTGAATTATTACTTCATAATATTTCTAAAAAAATAATCAATTTCAGTAACCAAAATAAAGTAGGAATTATTATCCTTGGTAACTTAAAAAATATTAGGGAAACAGCTAAAAATAAAGGAAAACGATTGAAACGTATATTAAGTAATTTTGTTTATTACAAATTTACACAAATTTTGACATACAAAGCAGAATGGCAAGGAATAAAAGTTATAAAGGTTGATGAAAGTTATTCATCTAAAGAATGTTCCTATTGTGGTGAATTTGGTAAAAGAAACTATCAAGGTTTATTTAAGTGCTCTAATTGTGGTTGTCAAATAAATGCTGATTATAATGGAGTAAAAAATATTTTAAAGAGGGGTATAGACTATATGTTTATATCTGGGGCTGTAGCTTCAGCCCATAACCCGCCCACAGAGGCAGGAAGTATTATTTAATATACAAAGCTGAGGTGCTATATAAATATTAAAAACTGTATAGCAAAAAATAATTTTTAATTTTTTTTTATCAATATTTTACTATATCAATATTGTTTTGAGCAACCTATCTCTTTGGAGGGCTATATCAAATACCAAAGAAAAAAATGGAGAAATAGATATGAAAAAAATAATAACAATAATGACAGCGATGATATTACTAGCCACAGTGACACCAGTACTAGCAGGAGATGAAGACATAACAGGAACATTCACACCTTCAAGTAGTGGTATAAGCATAGCATGTAACGAAACTAGCCCCGCATTTGGAAGTATCAGCCTTAACAGTGAAGGAGAACTTAAAAACTTCAATGTTACAAACGAAGGAGATACAAACTGTTCTGTAGCTATGACCGCAGAGGATGGAGCAGGGACATGGACACTTGTAGCTGGTACAGACAGCCCAGCGACAACAAACGAGTACTGTGTAAATGTTGCAGTCCCATCAGGCGGAGGATATAGCGATGCACAATCAGAACAGAGTATTTCTAGTGATCTGCCACCTGCTGGTGCAACTGGTAACTATACAAGTTTCGACCTGAAAGTACATGCTAGTAAATATACCAACGAAGGAACACCAGGTGAACAGACGTTCTATACTAACCTGACAGCTAGTGCTTTAAGCTAGAGGAGAACAACGGATTTCCCATGAAAAAAAATAAAGCCATTACGGTGACCACAGCTTTAGTTTGCCTGTGGTTGCTATTTGGCTTAAACACGTTTTTTGTAAACGCTGAGAACGTGCCAATAAGCAAAAATGGAATAGAAAAAATAGGTCATGATAAAATAAGACTTGAAAGCGGTATAGGAGCAATCGTATTCGACCTTTCAGAAGGAACAGGGACACTAACATCAAATGGTTATCTAACTATGTCAAACACGTATAACAGTAGTGTATTAATGATATGTAACATAAAAACCCAGATGTCACCTGTAGACCTAGACGAAAATGGTAAACCCAGGATCCATAAAAAAATATCAGACAACATAAAATTCAGAAGTATACCAAACCCAAGTTGGATAACACTTGAAAACGAGAGAGCAACAATAAAACCTTATCACATATACAACTATAGATATACTGTCACTATTCCTTATGAAGAAACACCAAGTAACAACAGCGTTGGCTTTCTCGTTAGGATCAACATTAAAAAACAACTCTTGAACGCTACAGGTGCAAATATCGGTATTGACTATGACTATAAACTTTTTATAATATTCACAGGTGAAAAACCTTCAAATATCAACCTGTTGCAGTTAATGTTTGTTTTTATACCAGTTGGTATCGGAGGGGTTGTTTTCGTAGTCTATAAAAAAAGAAACAATAAAGATAAAAATAAAAAAACAAAAACTAAGAAGAAAAAACCTGAACCTATACCGAGAGATAATAAGTCTGATTTGGAGTTAGAGATTAAAGAAACCTTGGATACAAAAACTGAAAATGTTGATGTTCATAAAAACATAGATGATATTCTTAAAAAAAACACAAAGACTAATGTTTGGAGGGAGGATGGTTGAAACGGACAGCTGTCTTTCTTTCCTTTTTGTTTTTATTCATGTTTTGTTCTAGTGTTAGTGCTAACCCTACCACGGGTACTTTTACGCCTTATTTCAGCCTTATGCTCAGTAACCACAGCCCTAGTAATAACTCTGTAGATGTTAGTTTCAGTGTGACATGTTCCATTGATTGTAATAGTAGCACAGGGAATGTTATGAACCTGTCTTGGTATGAGAAACAAAACGGTATCTGGGTTTTGACTCAGAAAAATTTGAATATTAACAATGGGACTTATACTTACAGTTTTGTAAATGTAAGTAGTTATGATACTTGGTATCACTGGCGTGTTAGTCTTTCTGATGGTCTGGGTAACTGGGTTAATGATAGTTTTTGTTTTCGTTCTACAAAGCTGGAAGCAGGTTTTACTTATTATGTAACGGGTCATACCATCACGGTTCGGCCTTATTTTGGTTATGGCATTGACGATTTCAAGTTCATGCTTAAAGGGGATAACCATACACTATCTGAAACAGAATGGATTCCTTATGGGGATGTAACTACGCATGATTTCGTAGTTGATTTCGACAAGAATTATATTGTTTATTTGTTTTATAAAGTAGACGGAGTGGTTAAAGCACTAGGTAAAACTATCGGTGTAGGAAGTGCAAAAGGCTCCAACGTCGACATAAAAGACATAGGTTCTATAAAACCTATCACAACGGTAGACACAGAACATGATGGTTTTAATGACCTGTCTGAAGTTTTAGATTTACAAACATCTCATATTGTTTTAATTGTAATAGTATCTGTCCTGGTAGTAATGTTTTTGTTCAGGAGTAAAACCAGGCAGATATTGTATATAAGGAATGATTTATATGGAAGAAAAAGAAGAAGAAAATAGTTTTATAAATCGAGTTAGAAATAGAAATAGACATAGCAGGTATTTTCATGGTGGTATACATGAAGATGACGAAATTGAACTCATGAAATTTAGAGAGATCTGCAAGAAGATAAACTTGAAATATAACTATGACGGTGGGAAAAAAGAATGTGGTTATTCAATAATGTTAAAACTTTTTAACCAGATCATGCCACCGTTTATCCCTATTGCAAAGGCATGTAACAGTAACCCTGTTGTGTTTAGCAGAGACATAATGGATAAGTTCCTGGAATGTTTTGTTTTAGAATGTAAAAAAAATAATTTAACTATCCAGATTGAGACATTTAAAAATGAGCTGACTGATAAAACAGTTACAGATACGACAAAAAACCTTCAGCTTATAGCTGTTAAGAGAAATAAACAACACTAAAGGGAATATCAAAAATTTTTTTTTTATAGTTTTTTCAATTTAAAGTTTTTTTTAAATAATATATAGTTGTATAGGAGAAAAAAGAAAAAAATGAAAAAAGAAAAAATAATAATAGGCATAATATTAGGCATGTTGGCGACCAGTGGACTTCCTTTTGTGGTAGCAGATCCAATAACTGACCCTGTTGATATGGGGGTAATTCCGTATCGTGATTTTGAATACATAATGTTTACCAGCAGTAGTATGGTAGACTTGGTTTTTGTGAGTAGCACAAGTTTCGATAGTAGTGTTCTTACCGTGGAAAACATTAACTATTATCCGTCTACCAATGAGACTAAATACCGTTTTACTAGCAACGAAATCACTCCTAGTAGCTGGTATAACCCTAGTGTTGAGAGTTATCTTTATCAGGATACAAACACAGGTCAGCTTTATCGTATTAGTGTTGACTATAGCGATGTTGTGGTCCCTGTTGGTTTCTGGGAGGAACAATATCACAATTTGAATAACAGCTACCAGTGTCTTTGTTTGAATTATAGTAACCTCAATGAAAGCTACAGTATACTCCTGAATATTAGCAACCATATAAATGAGACATTGACAGGTTACGAGAACAGTCTTAACACTACTATTGATGAAAACGTAGCGTTGCTTATGTCTGAATATTTAACCCTATCAAATGATATAGATTTTATACGCAGTGAACTTGATCGTCTTAAAAACATTGAAAACGATTTCACAGGTGTAACCAAAAGTTATTCAAACCTTCTTAATGAATATAAGTCTCTTAACAAAAGTTATAATACTACTTTTAACAACATGATGAATTATTCTACACATCTAAGTGGTTATAAAAGTTTTGAAAATAAGCTGAATAGTGGTATTGATGGTTTCTATTTCCAAGATCGTTATTACCGTACACCCTACAGTTACCAACAACGGATTAAAGATTTAGAAGGCGGGATCGGTCTCATACCTATTTGGTTGTTTCTAACCATTATAGTAACATTAATTATAACATACGGAATATATTTCTTTGTTTATAAACCAAAAATAGAAACAAGTATGGAAATAGAAGATAAATACGGTTATGATTCAACAACACATGAGATAGATTCATTTAGTCTTTTAGGTAAAATTAGAAATTTAAAAGGAAAAATAAAAGCAAGTAAAGCAAAAACAAACCCAGATTCTATAAAACAAAATAATAGTAATAAAGATATAAAGAATATCAGAAATAAGATAGATAATCAAATAGATGAAAAAATAAAACCCTTACAAACAGAAATAACGATGATACATTCAGATATAGATAAAATATTAGCTAAACTATAATAAAGGTGGAGGGGTTAACTTTGAGTCAATATCTACGATATATAGGGTATTTTATTGCTTTTTTAGCTGTTTTAATATCAGGTTTTTTTATACCTTATACGATTGCTATACCTATTCCTTGGCCTTTTGGGTTTTTTTTTATTGCTTTTCTTTTATTTGGAGAATTAATCACAGAAATATGGCGTGGTAAAAGCAGTCATGTTATAAGTAATGTAGGTCATTATAGTATTTGTGGTAAACTTGATATTCATCATGTACCATTCCATGATGATAATCTAGAAGTAACAGATGAAGAAAATAATAGTCTTAGTAGTTTAACATTGATGTTTCTGGGTGGAATTGATTATATAGCTAATATCCGCAGTCGTTCAGATAAACCAGTTTTTATATTTCCAAGTATCTATGAAGGAGTTGAAGAAAGTTGCTATCATGTATATGTTACTCTAAAAAGATGGAAATGGAAGCAACTTAGCCCGTATATCAGAACAATTCTTTTACGTCATGGTCGCAGAATCAACCCTGAAAAAACACCAATTTATTATGGTATTACAAGTCATATAAATGCATCTGCTACACCAAAAAATATTAAACTGGAATTAAAAGATAAAAAAAGCAATGAACTCCTTACTTCTTATGAGACTATTATTGATAAATATTTTGATGTGACGGATAAAGATGAAAAAAGAAAAACAAGAAATATATGGATTAAGGAAAAAGGAGAAAAGGATGATGGATAAAGAAATAAATTTCAATCTAAATCTATATTGTGACAATTGTCGTACAGATACATGGCATGGATTAAAATATAATGTTCCTGTACTTGCTATTACTTGTGATAACTGTAAAAAAACAATCAATGATTATGTATATAATATTAAGAATAGTGTAAATAGAACTATTTGGGATAATTATGTCAGAGAAAAAAGAAAACGGGATAATAAAACAAAAGATTGATAATATTGATACAAAAATTTTTGAAATATTTAATAAAGGTGTCAAATCATGGTATCAATATAAAAAATGTCAAACTAATCTTGATACGGAACAAACATTTCATCTGCTTTTAGACCTTTTAGAAGATGCAAAAGTACTATTATTTGATGATGGAAAAAAATACGATATAGGATTACTTAAGGAAATTGAAAAAGCATTAGAAATATGCCCACGTAAGGTTATTGAATCTGTAAGTTACAAAGAAATAGGAGATGAAAAACATCCTATTATTAAACTTACGGCAGAGGATGCTGGAACAGTTGAATGTTTTCCAAATGATATAGAAAAAACAAGGATTGCTTTTGAAAAAAGACAATATCAACATTATATACCTGAACTTCGAAAAGTACATATTAAACTATATCATGAACTTGTTTCAAAAGGAATAATCAAAAAAGATGACCCATCTGTAGATGAAATGATTGATGATATGATAAAAGAAGGAATAAAAGGAGAAAGATAAACTATGGGATATGGTGGACATCGTTGGGAAAGAACTGATTCTGAAAAAGTAAGTAAAATACTTCGTAGTGCTATGCAAGATAGTTGTAAAGCATTTACTGAAGAAACACTTAAACCTTTTTTTCCCAAAAAAATGGTTGATGACGTTGATATAGGTGAAGTTGCTTTTAAATGGGCATGGAGAATTGTTGGTAGCTTACGTTTCAAAAAAAAAATAGGGGACAATACTTTTGACCATACAGATGTACAGGAGAAACTCTTGTCATATATATTTTTAAAATATGATCAGGGAATCAATTTAGATAAAGACCTTGCATGGAAATGGTTATGGATAAAAAAGGGTTTACCTGCTTTTACTGAATGGATAGAAAGTTTTCCATCAACAGGAAGAATTAGCAGTGCTGATAAACTTGAAAAAGAAAACAAAAAAGAAGAAATTGAAGAATGGTGGAAAACATAAAAATGTTACCTGTTAGAGCATTAACAACAATATTCAGTGAAGATAAGACAATACTGATTACTGGTAGTAAAGGAGATGGAAAAACTAATCTTGCAGGTGTAATAAAACAAACTCTTGTAGAAATATTTGGTAAAGCAGTTTGGACTAATATACATTACTTCAAAATCGAGAATGTTGAGAAAGCTAAAAAAATTGGGAAACTGGCAGATGTCCCTGAGCATGTATATGTAAGGAAACCTGATAATATTTATGTTGTCAAAAGTCTCAGTGAGATGTTAATTGGAATTGTTAATACACATTTAAAGGGGAAAATTTTTGTACTTGATGAAGCAGGAATACATGCAGATAGTAGTATAGCAACTAGTAAAAATACACGTACTATTAAACAAATTAATCGCATTATTCGGCATTTTGATTGTTGTTTTATAATAATTACACAAACTAAGGGATCTGTACCACCTGAATTAAGAGAGAAAGATGTAGATTTTCATTTCCGTATGAAGAAAACACGTCAGGGTTATATCGTTGAAATCGGTAAGAAAAAAGTAGAAAATGATGAATTTACAGGTGAAGAAAAAATAAATTTTCCAACTGTTAAAAAAATCCGTGTCCCCCTTTGTAAATATCCTATTGATGGTAAGTTTCCTACTGGTTTTAATATTGATATTGATTTGAAAGAAGTTTTAGATCGTCTTAGTGAAGTAGATGATAGCATAGAGATGATGGATGAAGGTTTAGGTAAAAATATTATCCTTGAGATGGTTAAAGAAAAACAAAAAAAACAGGATTATCTTACCACGGGTCAATATGGAAAAAAATATGGAGTTACAGTTCAAGCTGTCCATGAGTGGATTAAAAAAGGGATGTTAGAATATATTAGAACACCTGGTGGTAGATATAGAGTTAAAAATCAAAAGCCAAATTATCAAGTTTAAGTTTTTTTAAAAAAATTTAAAAAAAATTAAATTTATTTTTTGGGTAGATACCTACATATGAGTTGTTACTTATCTTTAAGTATTTTATCAATTTTAAGTATATGCTGTTGCTACATAGAGAGAGAGTAATAAAATCAAATATTGAAAATATAATCTTGATAATATAGAGAATGAAAGAATTTTTTAAATTACTTTTTGAGACTCCTTAAATCAATATTTTTAGGAGAATGAAAAAAAGAACATATGGAAAAGGAAAACAAAATGAAAAAAAGAATAGGAATAAGTAAAAGAAAGCTGGTAATAACACTAGGCATACTACTAACCTTGTTTGTGATCACAGGGATAAGTGGTTTCATGGGCGGAGTAGTATACCAAGGAAACGTGAACACCGCAAGTATAGATTTCCGTATAGAAGAATACAGCGGGACATGGGTCTACAAAGACACAGTTACTGGTGAAAGAGTAATACTTGATGAACCATCTAGTAACCCTGACTACCTATATGTCGCAAGTAGTTATGGTCAACCTGGTACAAACAACTATGACGTAGACTTTGTTTTTGAAAACATCTACCCGTGTATCTTTTTTAAAGCAGATTTCATAGCTCATTATATCGGTAGTATCCCTGTACATCTAACTGGTATGACTTTCAATGCGGATCCGTGGCTAGAGCCATATATCACCTGGAGGGCATATAGTTGTGAATGGGATGAAATCCTTGAAGAATTTGTCATAGGTCCACAAATACAAATTGGTTATCAGTTACATTACTGTATGTATATTTATGTTGAAGTAATTGTTAAACTACCACAGGACAATAATTTACAGGATCTCAATGGTTACTTCCACGGATGCCTTGATGTAATACAATGGGATGACTATTGTACTAAATACATAACTCTACCTGAAGAAGAAATCACAATGACAGCATTAACTTGTGGTGATGTAATTAATGACATTTTGTATTGCAGTATGTATAGCTACTTTGATATATGGCTTACTGATGTACCAGATGGATATGACGTAACTAATGATACTGTTTATCTCGGATGGTGTATAGATGAAAGTACAACTATGTTACGGGGCACACCCCTTCCATGTACACTTTATAGTAGTTACGATCCTATAATAGACAGCCTGTATCCTGATGACGATTGGGACATGATAAACTACTTGATTAACCATAAAAACGAGTCTGCTAGTGTTCAAGATATTCAGGATGCTATATGGTACTTCATAAACGGTGGGATATACCCAACTGATGAACACGCAATAGCTATGGTTGAAGATGCACTAAGTAACGGTGAAGGATTCATACCAGGAACAGGCCAGTGGTTAGCAGTCTACGTGTTGAATGACTACCAGCAAATCTTCATTGAAGTAGACCCATAAAACTTTGTGGGTCTCTTTTTTTCATTTTTTTCTATTTTTTAGTTTTACGACTATTGTCGTAAAAAACAGTCTAAAAGCCTAATGATAAACCATTGACCACTAAGAGATATACTCTCAGATTTTTTTATATGCAATCCGAATAAAAATAACAAGGAGAACAAGCTCTTTTTAACAATTATTATGATAAATAGCCTGGGCTATGTAAAAAACTCTTTGACTTTAAGTTTTTTAGCTAAATAACGATACCAAACAAAAAACCAAGGGAAAACTAAAAACATCCCAAATAAATAAATTTCAAATGAATATAAAAAACCAAGATAAGTTAAAAGACCGACAAGAAACATTGGTAAAAACATGAAAAATATAAATGGAACTAATATAAGTGTGAACATAAACATAAATATCAAAAAATAGAAGTCTTGATGTTTAGCTTTGTTGTCAAATGCATTTTTACCTATATGTAAAAATAGTTGTTTTATTTTTTTCATCTCCATTTTCTCATTTATATAGTAGTTTTTTTAGTTACCTATATTTTTCTATTAATTTTCTTCTATTCGCTTTCCAATATTCAAAGGCATCTTTATTATTTTTAAAAATATAACATCGGCTCATGTACAAATATATTCCTTCCCGTTTTTAATTAGTATTTGTTTCTTAATACACTCATCTATAAAACTTTTATCAAAGCTATATGTTAATGTATCATATGTTATATTATATCCCGCTTCTTTGTTGTTTTTTACAAAGTTTCTCAGTTTCATTATTTTATCATGTATCTCCTTTTTATCAATCTCATCCTCAATAGCAAAAAGTATATCATCAATATCTGACATCATAGTTAACTCCCCAATCTTTTTACCAGAACCTTCATGTCTAATCGGTAACTTTACTTTTTTCATAATTCACCTTTTTGAAAGGTTTTTGATAATCAAGTCGTGTTTTACAACGTGGACAAGCCTTAGGATTCTTAGTCCTTGATTCCCATTCATAATTACACTTAGGACATTTCATTAAATCACATTCTTCTTAGTATAACAATCATCACATATCCAATAGGAATCTTTTGTTAATCTCATTTCATCCCTATGAAAATCCTTATGACAATAATCACAATGAAAAGAGGACATCTTTTAATCCTCCTTAGAAAGAAAATAGATGTGATGTTCATTCCCATCATGAATAACCCAATACCCATCACGAGTATAATAGTTATCATTCCAATTTCCATTTGCATCTTCTAATTCGGTACGAACATATTTTGCCGTTCCACCTAAAACATTTATTTCAGTTTCCATTCTTTTTCACCTGTAATAGTAATAGTAATAGTAGTATATAAATGTTATGTAAACAAACGGTTGTCTTTTTTCAAATAAACGTCATTTATTTGATTATCTTTTTTCTCGGTATCATTTTGCACGGTTTTTAACCCCCCCTTTTTTTGAACGGTTCTTATTACCATAATAACCAGATTTCTTTCGTTTCTTTTTTGGATTGTCTTTTGATCCTTTGGGTCTACCAAGTTTTTTACCCATATTCTTTAATGCTTGTAATCTCTGTTTGGTAGCAAGACTAATATTCTCTCGTTCAAGTTCAGCAAGAGCAACAAGAATAGTCATCATTGCTTTTCCAATAGGTATGGTAGGATCAAGACCCTCCATAACAGAAATGACATTGACCCCACAACAGCTAAGGGAATCAAAATCCATGATAAACTGTCTACTATTTCTCCACGCTCTATCCAAGCGAAACACCACAAGAGTATTATAATTACCATCACGAAGGTCTCTAAGTAACTGTATAAAGATAGGTCTCTCTTTTCTGCTTGACTTAATTTCTTTAAACACTTCATATTCTTTCCACCCTTTAATCTCACAAAATTTAATACATGCATCCATCTGTTGATCTAATTCTTGTTTAGTTGTAGATGCTCGACAATAAATAGCTACTTTCATGTTAGACCCTCTCACTCCCGTGGCTTTTTGTTGAAAGTTCAAGGAAACATATGTTTTCCCCTTTTTCTTTAAATGCTAAGTTCTCTTTATACATTTTTATTCCTTGTTGTTACATAATATTGATTACTCTCACAATTATTCAAGGTTGTTTTTACAACCTGGACATATAGGAAAATGAACCCAAGCACGACAATCTTTACAGAACCACATTCCCATAAATATCACGATGTTTTTAATTTATTTCTAATTCTACTCACAAATTCTTCTGTTTCTTTATTCGCTTCCATCTTACCAAAATAGTAACCTGCTTCAAACATTCTTTCTTCTAAAGTAGACATATTAAATTTTCTTCCAACAAACAATTTTTTTAATAAAGACTGATTAGCATAAATTTTATTCATATTTTCTATGAATATTTTTTTATTCTTTTCATAATCTTCTTTCATGGTTACACTTTTAATTTATTTCTTTCTCACATAACTTACAAATAGTTTCAGATAACTTATAAGGAATCTTAGCACGTTGATCTGCACCATTTAATCCTTGAGTTCCATTTCTGCTTCCTCTTGGTGCAGGTGTATAATCTAAAAGTGATTTATCAGTTATTTGCATATCCTTAAAACCCTTTGGATGCCTTCCCCATATATCTGTTGGTTTAAGTCTATCTTCACCATACTGTGCATAGAAAACAGTTACAATTTGTTTATTGACAGGTCCTATGATTAAACCACATTTAGTACAATAGAATTCTTTATACTCTCTTTTCAATATTCAACTCCTTTTGTAAATGTTTCTTCAAAAGCAACTTTAAAAGGTTTATCCAAAACTCCGTCTTTACGATACATATCAAATGCATCCCAAAATTCCTTAAAACGAATATCATTAAATTTATATTTTATTTTTTGTTGTATAAACCAATCATAAACTTTTAGTCCAACTCCAGGGTTTTTATCTAATCTACTATATTTCTCAAAACCAGATCTGATATAATGATAAATTTTTTTACTGATTTCCTTTTCATTAAGAATTTTAATTATTTTATTTTTTGTTTCTATATCATAACCATAAAAATAGGGTTTTTCTAAATAATCTTTAAGATTTTTATCAATTTTGTCACAAATATTATACATACCATCAACAAATTCTTCTAATTTTTCAAATGATTTATAATCTTTTTTTACCCATATAATATCATTATATTTCACCTCTGAATCTTCCCCTAATTCTAAAAATAAAGGTAATTTTTTTATAAAGTCAATATATTTCAAATTTGTTTTATTAGACGAATATTTTAATTTTTTAACAGCTATATCAATAAATAAATCTTCAGTAATATCCTTGGTATCAAACTCATTTACAAAATTAGAAACGACTCTTGGATTGCCGTTTGCATAAAAATATAAAAAACTTCTTACTAAATTATCTAGGTTATACCCTGAAAATATTAAGATTTTAGAAAATTCATAAAAGTCACTGATAGGGAGTTGTAATTGAGAAACATAATTTATATTATTTTTAAAATTGATTCTTTCTTTAGGTGGTAGTTTAAATAAATATGATGCTCGTGCTTCACCAAAATGAGGCAACAACTTATCAAACCGTTCCTCATCAATTATTTCAGCGTATCCAGATAGCATATCTTCTGATACAAAAAGAATGGGGATCCTGTTTAATTTTATTACCTTTAATGAATCTAAAAGCAATTCATATAAAACATTAAAACTAGTTTCTCCATACATAACACTTTCACATAAATAATGAAGATCGTCAAAAACAATCAAATTTGATTTTTTAATAACGTCTTTAATGTTAAATTGTTTGTAAAAGGTTTTTTCTATAGGTTTAAATAGTTCAACAAACTTGTTTCTCTTGAATATAAAAATACTTGGTGTTTTTTCATTATTATTTGTTGCATCAAAAGATGCTTTTATAACATTAAATGTTTTTCCGAAGCCTTTCCCACCAAATAAAAAACGTGGATATTTATATTTTTTTGAAAAAAAGTCAAACAGCTGAAAATATAATTTATGATTTATAGTGGGTAAGGCGTTTATTTCTTCAATTGAATAATTTTCAGCCCTAGATTTGAAAACTATTTTATTACGAAGTGCAAAATTCTTTTTTCTCTTATCATTACCCCATCTATAGCCTAAAAATAATTTTTTAATTTTATCTTTTTGATTTATATTTAATGTTCTAGTATAATCCGTATCATATGGGCAATACCGAAATTTATCTATTTTTTCAATATCTAACTGTAACTTATTATGTTTAATATCTCCATTATTTGAAATAAAGTTTATTAATTCATCCATATCTTGTCTATTTAATAAATTGTTTTTTAATGTGTTATACTCATAATTTTCATAAATCCAGTTCAGTTCTTTTGATAATGCTTCATAATCAACTGTTATTTTTTCCATCTATATCTCCTGTTTTTGTTTTGTTTAGGATTTTTAAAAGGTGCAAGACCATCAAGGACTAAATTACGGAATTTTTTACCTTCTATTTCTTCCATTTCATCAGCAATCCTCTGAGCTTTTATGGGATTATTTTCTAAAAGTTTTTTGTATAAATCTCTAATATTTTTAATATTAACTTGATATGATTTTTTTGCAATATATCCACAGGTTTCTGAACAATACTTTGTTTTATGATGAGATGGAATAAATTCGTTTTTACAAATTGGACAAATTAATTTTGCTTCATTTATTTTTTTTAATTTTTTTTCTTTTTCTATTCTTCTTTCCATTCTTCTATTCTTGCTACTGCATTTATCTGAACAAAAAATTTTACACCAAGGATATTCAGTAACAAATTTTTTTCCACAAAATTGACAAAATTTAATTGTTGCCTTTTTTTTCATTCTCATATCACCTTAATTTTAGGTATTGTATGTTCCATCTGATTTTACAATTAGGACATTCAAAAGCGTTAAACGTGTATTGAACGACTTGTTCTATTGGTTTTTTACAACTTGGACAAAACTTTA
>Ga0180432_10000884_pt1 | contig 48509 bp, 32 predicted proteins | sample SS_ome_10_FD_132414 | JGI IMG/M metagenome (GOLD analysis project Ga0180432, IMG submission 132414) | Hypersaline lake sediment archaeal communities from the Salton Sea, California, USA - SS_1_MS_2 metaG | ecosystem: Environmental > Aquatic > Non-marine Saline and Alkaline > Hypersaline >...
ACGGCGACACCGACTTCACGCGCACTTACGATATCGAGATCCCCGTCATTCTGAGCGCGCCCGCCACCGACGGCGCCGGCGGCGTCTTCCAGAAGTGGCAGCAGGACGGCGTTGACTACTCCGCTGATCAGTCCATCGAGGTGGACATGGACGCCGCCACGACCATGATGGCGTTCTATCAGGTGGCCGTTGCCACGGACGACTTCAATGACAACGCCAAGGGAGCCATGTGGTACCAGATCGAGCCCGACCCCGACACGGTCTGGGTGGACGAGACCAACCAGCGCCTCGAGGTGCGGTCAACGGGCGTTGACGGCCTCCAGGCGGGGTCGTACATCTCGCGCATGTGGCGTCTCGACACGGGGGCCGATTTCGCCTTCCGGGCCGACTGGCACTACAACAAGGCCACGGGCGACGAATCGGGCGTGTTTATAGACCTCGCGGCCTCACCCAACGACTACGCCCGCATTGACGCCGGTTACGACACCACCGACGGCGCATACGTAAGGCCTTCCTTAATCGGCGATGGCACCGAGGTCTACGAAGACACCATCGCGCGGGGCACCACGGACGGCACGTTCTACTGCTCCTACGACTCGTCCGAGGACACCCTCTACGTCAGCCTGAACGACTACTGGCAGGCCAATGACCCGGCAAACGGAGACTGGGTCGTCGATGACGTCATCCAGGACGACAGCGACCCGGAGGACTGGAATGCCGATGAGCTTATCGTCGCTTTGGGCGGCTTCGCGGACAACGTCGCCCTGGCGAGCGGCGATGCCTACCTGGACAACTTCGTGCTCGACCAGGGCACGCAGGTCGTGCCCGTCACAAGGCAGTTGACGGTCGCCTCTATACCGAGCAACGGGATCAACGTGCAGTTACGCCCGGCGGACAACAACGACCAGGCGGACGGCAACACGCAGTTCAGCCGCATCTACGACATCGGCATTCCCGTCTTCCTTACGCCGCCGGCGACGGATGCGCAGGGCGGCGCCTTTGAGAAGTGGAAGAAGGAGGGCCTCGACTACTCCGTTGAACAGAACCTCATGGTCATCGTGGACAACAACATCGACATGGACGCCTGCTACGCCGCCTACGGTCCGGCGGACCACCTGGCGTTCACCGGCCAGCCCGTCGGACCCTACGTGGCGGGAGCCGCGATCAACGCCGTCCCCGAGGTCACCGTCCAGGACGCCTTCAACCGCACCGTACTCAACAGCGCGGCGGAGATAACGCTCGCCATCGGCACTGACCCGAGCGGCGGCACCGCGGTCCTCTCCGGGGACAAGGTCAACGACGCCGCCGGCGGCGTGGCGACCTTCCCCGGCCTGAGCATCCAGAAGTCGGGGACCGGCTACACGCTGGAGGCCAGCTCCCCCGGCCTCGGCTCGGTGGGCAGCGACGCCTTCAACGTCACTGCCACCGACGCGGATCACATGGCCTTCACCGGCCAGCCCGCCGGGCCGTACAAGGCCGGCGAGGCCATCAACGCCATACCTGAGGTCACCGTGCAGGACCAATACGACAATACCTGCACCGACAGCGCTGCTGCCATCACGCTGTCCATCGGCACCGACCCGAGCGGCGGCGCGGCGACGCTCTCCGGCGACACACAGAACGACGCCGTGGCCGGCGTGGCCACCTTCCCCGGCCTGAGCATTGACAAGCCGGGCGTGGGCTACACGCTCCAGGCAACCGGCGCCGGCCTGCCGGCCGTCGGCACCCACGACGCCTTCAACATTATCCCCGGCGACCCGCACCACCTGGGCTTCACCGCCCAGCCGGAGTGGCAGTACCAGGCCGGCCAGGAGATCAACGCCACACCGCAGGTGACGGTCTATGACGAGCTCGGCAACGTCTGCACCAACATCGTCAACCTCATCACGATGGCGATCGGCACCGACCCGAGCGGCGGGACCGCGACGCTCTCGGGCGACAAGACGCGCAACACGGCCGATGGCGTGGCAACCTTCCCCGGCCTGAGCATCGACAAGTCGGGCAACGGTTACACGCTCTCCGCCACCACCGCCGGCCTGGCGGCATTGGCCAGCGACGCCTTCAACGTCACGCACGCGGCGGCACACCACCTGAACTTCACCGTCTCGCCCGGCACGACCGCCGCCGCCGGCGTGCTGGCGCCCAACCCGCAGGTCGAGGCCGTGGACCAGTACGAGAACCGCGTGACCGACTACACCCAGGACGTCACCGTCGCCATCGAGGGCGGCACCGGCACGCCGGGCGCCACGCTCGGCGGCACTGCGACGCGCGCCGCGGCGGCCGGGTTGGCCACCTTCGATGACCTGACCATCGACCTGGCCGGAGACGACTACCAGCTCCGCGCCCAGTCCGGCGGACTGACCGACGGGCTGAGCGTCGCGTTCGACGTCACGGCGGATCCGATCCTCCAGATCGAAAAGGCCGACGATCCCGACCCGGTCAACGCCGGCGACGTGATTACGTACACCATTACATACGGCAACGCGGGCGCGGCGGCCTCCACCGGAACGGTGATAGCGGAGACCATCCCCGCCAACACGACCTACGTTGGCGGCAGCGCCTCCGATGGCGGCGTTTACAGCGCCGCCACAGGCACGGTCACCTGGAACATCGGCGCCCTGGCAGCCCAGACAGTCGGCCTGACGGTCACCTTCCAGGTCACCGTGGACGCCGACATGACAGAGGGCGGGACGATAACCAACGACACCTACTCCATCGACTGCAACGAGGTCGCCGCGGTGGCCGGTGCGGCCGTCCAGACCACGGTCACGGACGAGGATGCGCCCGAAGTCACGTGGCTTGTCCCGGCAGTCCAGTTCTGGGCCGACCCGCCGGACAACACCACGCCGGTCGCCGACCCGGGCGGCGCCTTCCAGGTGCCCATCAACACGGCCCTGGTGCTGACCGTCTCCGACGGCGGCTCGGGCCTGGACCTCGACGCCACGGTCACGATCACCGTCAACGGCGACCTGGTCTATGACAGCGCAAACGAGACGGCACCGGGCGTCTATGACAGCACGGGCGAGGCTCAGGACATCAAGGGCGTCTGCCGGCGGGCCGGCACGGCCGCCGAGTACACCTTCCTGTTCCAGGCCGACCAGCCGGCCGGGTACGAGCAGGAGATCGAGGTGGAGGTCCACGCGGACGACGTCTCCGGCAACTCCACCGACGCGGCCTACAACTTCACCACGGTCATGCGGGCCTTCGGCGAGAACGAGCGCGTCAACTCCACCGCTTCCGAGCATGACGTCCCGGACACGGCTGTGGACGCCGACGGCAACACCTGGGCCGTCTGGGAGAGCGAGAACGCCGCCGGCATCGGGGCCATTTACATAGCGAAGCGGCCCGCCGGCGAGGACGCCTTCGAGGCCGACATCCTGGTGGCTCCCGGTGGGACGCCCGGCGACCGGCGCAGTCCGGCCATCGCCATTGACGGCGATGGCAACATCTACGTCGCCTACCAGGAGGACACGGGCGACCCGACGGACGGCTGGGACGTGTTCGTGCAGCACTCCACAACGGCTGACCCGAACACATGGAGCGCCACGGCCGCAGTCCCGGCCCTCAACGACGATGACCAGCGCGACTGCGACCTGGTCGTGGACAGCACGGGCCTGGTCTACGTCGTCTGGCAGCACAGCAACGCCAACGGAGACTATATCCGGCTCGCCACGTCCACCTGGGCGGCAGGCTGGAACTGGGTCGAGACACAGGTGACCGGCGACGCCACCACCGAGCCGGCCGTCGCCGTCGGCGACGACGACACGGTTTACGTGGTCTGGACGGACTGGCGCAACGGCGACGCGGACATCTATGGGTCGTCTTCCGACAACTCTTGGGTGAACGTGCCGGTCGTAACGACCGCCAGCAACCAGGAAAGCCCGGCCATCGCCGTCGAGCCCGGCGGCAGCCCGCTCCACCTGCTCTGGGTGGACGACGCGACCGGCGACGCGGACATCTTCTACGCGGCCACCGCCGACGGCCTGCCGGGCGCGCCGCTGGTCGGTGAGACCATCATCAACGACGACACGGGCGCCGACCAGGTCGCACCGAGCATCGCCCTGACGGGCACGGGCGAGACGCTGGACGTGTTCGCCTTCTGGGAAGACTACCGCAGCGGAGTTGCGGACCCGGACATCTACTTCGGGGAGACCGGCTCCGACTTCGGCACCAACATCCTGGTCAACGACGACGCGGCCGAAGCCGGGCAGTTCGCACCGGCCGCCGGCGTGGACGCTGGCGGGCGGCCCTACGCCGTCTGGGCGGACGACAGGGACGGCAACCTCAACATCTACTTCGCCGGCGCCACGGGCGTGGACGCGCCCGTCCTGGCCGGCCAGACGGATGCCGACGCCGCGACCGTGCTCGAGGTGGACGGCACCACCCCCGGCGTGCCGGACGATGAGGACGACATCGTCGTCGAGATACCGGCTAATGCGCTGCCCTGGGACGTGAATATCTCCGTGCACGAACTGGTCAACGCGCCGGCGCCGCCGGAGGGCGGGTTCGGCGTGCCGTTCGAGTTCAGCCCGAGCGGGCTCCAGTTCGCACAGCCGGTGACGATCACCATCCCGCACGCGGCGGCCGACTGTCCTGGCCATGCCACGTGGGAGGTCTACTGGTGGGATGATGATGATGCCCTCTTGTATGCTCTCACGGGCACCTGGTGGAGCCAGGAGGGCATCTTGCTCGACACCATCGAGCACCTGGAGCTCTCGGCGACGTTGCACGCGATACGGTTCCAGACGACGCACACTTCCGCGTTCGCCACGGGCGGCGTCCCGAGAGGCGGCGGCGGAGGCGGCGGAGGCGGGACCTTCTGCTTCATCGCGACGGCGGCCTACGGCACGCCCCTGGCGGAGGAGGTTGGCCACCTGCGCACATTCCGGGATGAGTGCCTGATGAGAAACACGGCCGGTCGCGAGTTCGTCAGGCTCTACTACGCGCTGAGCCCGCCCGTGGCGCAGGCCATAGGTCAGGACGACGCGTTGCGCTCAGCGGTAAGGTCCGCCTTGCTGCCGCTGGTCGAAGTGAGCAAGGCCGCCCTGGCGGAGGAGACATCGTGCGGGGAGACGCCCGGCGGGCCGTGATGGCCGAGCGCTGGCCTGCGGCCTGCAAGCCGGGACGCGTCGCTCCCGGGAGCGGCTCCCGTTCGACAAGTCCCGACAACCGCCCTGCCGCTCCGACCGGCAGGGCGGTTGTTGCTTATTATCATACAATGAGTTATGATAGGCGGGCAGTTCAACTCCCACCTCTTTGACCAGACATGCCGAATCCGCGCAGAATACTGTGGGCAGCCAACCTGGCGTTGCTCGCCCTGCTTGGCTACATGCTGGCCGGACTCGTGCTCGGGCGAGAGGACGAGGATGCGACCGGCACGCCTGCCGATGCGGCGCCCGGCCCCACTGCGGCGCGGGCGGAGCCGCCGGTCACCCAGAGCGACTGTACCTTCATCATCAGGCGCAACATCTTCGCCTCCTCCCGAAGCGCGTCGGCGGCCCTGGCCGAAGCAGCCGCGCACAGGCCCCCTGCCAGGACCGAGCAACCGCTCCAACTCCGGCTCCTGGGCACCGTTGCGGGTGACCCTGACATCGCTCGCGCCGTCATCGAGGACCTGACCAGCAGGGCGCAGGATCTCTACAAGATCGGTGACACAGTCCAGGGCGCCCGCATCGAGGCAATCGAACGCGAAAGCGTCGTTCTGGCCCGGGGCGATCGTACGGAGGTCCTCGAGCTTCACATGACCTCCAGGGCCGAAGCGGGCGCGAGGACGGCCGAGCGGCCCGCCGCTCCCTCCGTGCCCGAGGTACACGAAGCGGTCAGCGCGCTGTCGGCGAACCGGTTCCACGTCAACAAGAGCGCCTTGCTGGCACGCGTCGGAGGCATTGAGGCGGTGCTCAAGGCCGGCCAGCTCAGTCCCTACACCGTGGACGGGCAGATGAAGGGCGTGCGCCTCAACGGCCTGGACGGCATCAGCATGGCCAAGTTCATCGGACTGGAAAACGACGACGTTATCCAGACCGTCAACGGCCAGGAACTGAACAGCATGACGAAGGCCTTCCAGGTCCTCCAGAAGGCGCGCGCCCAGTCTTCACTGCAGGTCCAGCTCCTCAGGGGCGAAGAGACGAAGATCCTGTCGTTCAGCATGGAATAGCGGAGCAACGGGGAGCTACCCGACGCGCTCCCCTCGGAGATAGGAGTACACATGAGACCACATCCCCGACACTGGCTGTGCCTGTTCCTTCTGAGCGCGCTCTGCGTGGCAGCGGCCGGCTGCCGCGTGTCGCAGGGGAGCCTGACGCCGCGGCCGGCTCTCGGCACAAGACTGGCCGAGACGAACGCCGCAAGAATGGTGGACGAGGAGACCGCCGGCCGGCTGGCCCGGGGGGAGGCCGACGTCGGCGAGCAGGAGACTCTCCAGGCGGCGGATGTCGCGCAGAACGCCGAGGTGGGAGACGTTCCGCCCGCGGCGTCGAGCCAAGCCGCCCCGCGCCGGGTCGAGCGCGTCACGCCGCGCGCGGAGGCCGAGCCGGGGCCCGAGCAGCCGAGCACGCCGGTCCCCGCGGAGGCCGTCGCGGCCGACTCCCCCTGGGGCGAGATACGACTTCCCGCCCTCTCCGAGCCCGGCGTGGCGGACAAACTGGTCTCGGTGAACTTCAACGACGTGGACATACGCGTATTCCTGAAGACCGTCAGCGACATCACGGGCGTCAACTTCGTGGTGGACGACAACGTGCGGGGCACGGTGACGCTCATCTCCCCGACGGAGGTCCGTCTGGGCGAGGTGTTCAAGGTCCTGGAGTCCGTCCTGGAGGTGAAAGGGTACGCCGCCGTACCGGCCGGAAGCCTGGTGAAGATCGTTCCCAAGGCCCAGGCCACCCAGAGGAACCTGGCGACCAGGATCGGCGCCGACCCACAGGCGATCCCGCCGGGCGACACGCTGGTGACCCAGCTCATCCCGCTGCGCTACGCAGACGCCGCCGAGGTGAACAGCCTGATATCGCCGCTGGCCTCCACGGGCTCCTACGTAACGACCTACCCGAGAACGAACACAATTCTGATAACGGACACTTCGTCCAACATCCGCCGCATCGCGGAGATAATCAGCGTGTTCGACGTGCCCGGCACGCAGGAAGAAGTTTCCGTGGTGCGCCTGCAATACGCGTCGGCCCAGGTGCTGGGGCAGCAACTGACGCAGATGCTCGAACAGAGCCAGGCGCCGGCGCGGGCCAGGACCGCCCGGGCTGAGGTCGGTCAGCCCGGCGGTGAGTTGAAGATCCTGCCGGACACGCGCACCAACTCGCTGATCGTTCTCGGCAGCCCCAAAGACACGGAGATGATCGAGAGCCTGGTGGCGCTGCTGGACGTGGAGCGCCCCCTGGAGGCCAGCAACATCCACGTGGTCTACCTGAAGAACGCAACGGCCCTGGAACTGGGCGAATCGCTGTCGGCCGCCATGGAAAGGCTCGCAAAGGCGGAGGCGCTGCAGAAGCTGGAGCCGGTTCAGATAACCGCAGACGAGAGCACCAACGCCCTGATCATCACGGCCTCTCCGCAGGACTTCATAGTCGTCGCTGACATGATAGAGAAGCTCGACATCGTGCGGGACCAGGTGCTGGTCGAGATGCGGATCGTCGAGGCCAGCGAGGACGCACTGAGGGAAATAGGGATCGACTGGGCGACGCTGGACGACGCGGTGACCGACAGCGTTCGGGGGTTCGGGTACACAAATTTCGGCCTGCGCGTGGAGTCCGTGACCGGTGACCTGGAAGGGCTGGCCCTCGGGCTGTGGAAAAGGACCGGCCCCGACGACAGCATCGCGATCGGGGCCATCCTGAAGGCGCTCCAGAGCGACTCCCGGGTCAACATACTCTCCACCCCCCACATCCTGACCTCGAATCACCAGCAGGCCACGATCCGCGTCGGTGAGAACATACCCTACGTCAAGGAGTCGCGGGTCACGGAGACGGACGTCCAGACGCCCACCGTGATAAAGACTTACGACTACAAGGACGTGGGCATAACCCTGAACATCACGCCGCACATCAGCCAGGGAGGCCTGGTTCGGCTGGAGGTGCAGAGCGAGTTCAGCAAGCTGATCGAGGGGACGACCGGCACCGGCGCCGACACCCCCACCACGGCGACGCGCGAGGCCCAAACCGTGGTCTCCATCATGAGCGGGGCAACAGTCGTGATCGGCGGCCTCATGCGGGATGACACCATCACGGTAACGAGCAAAGTGCCGCTGTTTGGGGATATCCCCCTGCTGGGCGCACTGTTCAGGTGGCAGAGGGACCGCTCCCAGAAGACGAACCTCCTCATGTTCATCACGCCGTACGTGCTGGCCGAACCGGAAGACCTGACGGCGATGACGGAGCAGAAGGAGACGGAGGCGGAGTCCAGGAGCACGTTTCAGCGGTGACGGGCAGAGGCGCTGCGCCGTCGCCGGTTGCCGCCAATCGCAAGGGGAAGGCCGACTCCCATGGCCGCTGAACTGATCGGGCAGATACTGCGCCGTCGCACGGGCCTGAGCGAGGAGCAACTGGCCGACGCCCTGTCGTCCCAGAGCCGACAGGAGACGCACGAGAAGATAGGCGGACTGCTGACCGCTAGCGGGCTCGTCTCTCCCGAGCACGTGCTCAGGGCCCTGGCGGAGCAATGGGGCCTGCCCTACTTCGAAGCAGTCTCCCCCGGGCAACTGAACCGTGACCTCGTGCTGGGCCTGGAGTTCGAGTTCCTCAGGAAGCACACCTTGCTGCCCCTGGTCAACGGCGACGGGACGGTCACCGTGGCCATGGCGGACCCGACGGACGTGAAGGCGTTCGACGCCGTCGCGTCCATCCTGGGGCGGCGCTGCGGCAGGGCGGTCTGCCCGCCAGCCGTGATAGAGGACGCCCTCACCCGCTGCTACTACCGGGAGGGCGACTCCGCCTCGGCGATACTGGAGGAGCTGGGCGAAGACGGCGACCTGGCCCGGGCGGCCGGAGGCGTCGAGGCCGAAGACCTCATGGACGTGGCGAACCGGGCGCCCATCGTCAAGCTGGTCAACACGATCTTCTACCAGGCCGTTCAGAGCCGGGCCAGCGACATCCACATCGAGCCGTACGAGCGTGAAGTGAAGGTCCGGTTCAGGATCGACGGCGTCCTGCACGACAGGTTCACGCCCCCGAAGCAGTACGTCGCGGCGCTGGTCTCTCGCCTGAAGATCATGGCGAATCTCAACATCGCCGAGCGGAGGCTGCCCCAGGACGGGCGCAGCCGGATCAAGATAGGTGAGAAGGGCATCGACGTGCGGGTCTCCACCATGCCCACCTCCGGCGGGGAACGCGTGGTGCTGCGACTGCTGGACAAGGGCACCGCCCGCTTCGGCCTGGACGAGTTGGGGTTTGCGCCCGAGGGCGAGGAGCAGTTCCGGCGCCTGGTGAAGATGCCCCACGGGATCGTCCTGCTCACCGGGCCCACGGGCAGCGGCAAAACGACCACGCTCTACGCCGCCTTGAGCGAAATCAACACCGAGGACCGGAACATCCTCACCGTCGAGGATCCCATCGAGTACCAGCTTCCCGGCATCGGCCAGATGCAGGTCCGCCCCCAGATCAACCTGACCTTCGCCGGCAGCCTGCGGCACATCCTGCGGCAGGACCCGGACGTCATCATGGTCGGCGAGATCCGCGATCTCGAGACGGCGGAGATCGCCATTCAGGCCGCCCTGACGGGGCACCTGGTCTTCAGCACGCTGCACACGAACGACTCGGCCACTGCGGTAACCCGGCTGCTGGACATGGGGATCGAGCCCTACCTGGTCTCCTCCTCGGTGGCAGCCATCATGGCCCAGCGCCTGGTCCGGGTGGTCTGTCCGTCCTGCAAGAGCCGCTGCGAGGTCACCGCGCAGGAGCGCGCCGCCCTGGCGGGCCGGATGCCGGAGACGGGGGCCACTCTCTTCCGCGGGACGGGGTGCCCCGCCTGCATCGAGACGGGCTACCTGGGCAGAACAGGCATCTTTGAGCTGCTGCTGGTGGACGACGACATACGGGAACTGACCATGCAGCACGCCCGGCCGAACATCATCAAGCGCAAGGCCGTCGAGAGCGGCATGCGCACGCTGCGCGACGACGGGATCCGCAAGGTCCTCGCCGGCGAGACGACAATTGAGGAAGTCCTGCGGGTCACACAGGACGACACAGTGCACTATGAGGCATGACCACTGTGCCCGTATTCGAGTACACGGCGCTGAGCAAGCTGGGCCGCAAGGAACGCGGGGCGGTCCACGCGGACTCGGTTGCGGACGCGCGGCGCAGGCTGCGCGCGGCCAACGTCCACGTGCTGGACATCGCCTCCGAGCATGAGCAGGCGCCGGCGAGTCCCGCCCTCGCCCGCAGGACCATCACACTGCACCGGATAAGGGCGCGCGACGTGGCCACGGCCACCCGGGAGCTTGCCACCCTCCTGCACGCCGGCATGCCCCTGGTGCCCGCACTGGGCGCCCTGGTCGAGCAGCTCGCGGGGCAGCCCCTGGCGGCGGTTATCGCCGCCGTGCGCGACAGCGTCAACGAAGGCGCAACGCTCGCCGCCGCCCTGGCGGAATACCCGAAGGTCTTCCCGGAGATCTGCGTCGGCATGGTGACGGCAGGAGAGGCCGCCGGGGCGCTGGCCGGCGTGCTGTCCAGGCTGGCGGACATGCTCGAGAAGCGCGTCGGCCTCGTCAGCAAGGTGAAGGCCGCCATGGCGTATCCGCTGCTCGTCTCGGCGGTGTGCGTGGCGGTCGTGGCCTTCCTGCTCTCGTACGTCGTCCCGAGCATCGCCAAGCTGTTCCTCGAGATGAACCGGGCCCTGCCCTGGCCCACGATCGTGCTCATCGCCGTCAGCGACTTCGTGGCGGACTACCTGTGGGCGATCGCGCTTGCGGCCACGGCCCTTCTCGTCGGCGCCAGGCTGTGGACGCGCACCGCCGCCGGGCGACGCGCATGGGACCATCTCAAGCTGGACCTGCCCGTGTTCGGGGACCTGTCTCTCAAGATCGCCGTGTCGCGCTTTGCGCGCACGCTCGGCGTCCTGCTCGAGAGCGGCGTGTCCATTCTTGAGGCGCTCGAAATAGTCAAGCGGGTCGTCGGCAACACCGTCCTCGCCGACGGCCTGGAAGAGGCAAAGGACAGCGTGGGCCACGGCGACAGCCTGGCCAATCCGCTCCGACAGAGCGGCGTCTTCCCGCCCGTCGTGTTCCACGCGATCGGAGTGGGCGAGGCGAGCGGCAACGTGCACGAGGGCCTGCTGCGGATCGCAGACGCCTACGACAGCGAGGTCGAGGCCAGCCTCGCGGCGCTCACGTCGCTTCTGGAGGCCGTGATGATCCTCGTCATGGGCGCCGTCATCGGGTTCATTGTCCTGGCCATACTGCTGCCCATCTTCGACATCAACCAGGCCATCGCATAGGAGCCACAGCGAATGCAGCGCAGACGCGAGTCATCAAACTGGAGACGGAGCGCGCGCGCCTTCACCCTGATCGAGCTGATGGTCGTCATCGTGATCCTGGGCATCCTGGCGACGCTGGTCATGCCCAGGATACTCGACAGGCCCGAGCAGGCGCGGCGCACGAAAGCCAAGGTGCAGATAAGGAGCTTCGAGTCGGCCATGGCGCTCTTCAAGACCGATACGGGACGTTTTCCCACGACGTCGGAGGGCCTGGCTGCCCTCGTCACCAATCCCGGCGTCGACGGCTGGAAGCAGGGAGGCTATCTGGAAAAAGCGAGAGTGCCCCTCGACCCCTGGGACACCCCTTACGTGTACCTGTGCCCGGGCAGCGGCGGGCGGGACTACGACCTGATCTCGTACGGCAAGGACGGCGAACGGGGCGGCAGCGATCACGACGCGGACATAGAGAGCTGGAACCTGGAAGCAGACTGATGGAACCGCGACAGAGACAGGCCGGCTTCACGCTGATCGAGCTGTGCGTGGTCGTGTTCATACTCGGCCTTGCGGCGTCGCTGGTCCTGCCCCGCGTGCTCGGCGGGGCGTTCGAGGGGGCCAGGCTTCGGGCCTGCGCCGCCAGGATCGCCAGCGCCGCCGACTGGGCCCGCAGCCGAGCGGCCTCGACCCGCCGGATGCACGCGCTGTACCTGGACAGGCAAACGGGGAAGTACTGGGTAGCGTTGGCGACGTCACCGACCGGTCCGGGCACCGGCAGGACGACTCGCCCGGACTGTCAGGGACGTCTCCCCGACGGCGTGGGCTTCCTCGAAGTGCAGGTCAGCGGCGAGAGCACCTCGCCCGACGAGACGGCGAGCATAAGATTCAGCCCGGAAGGCTGGGCCGACCCCGCCGCGGTCCACCTGATCGGGCGCAAAGGCGACACGGCCAGCCTGGCCGTCAGCAGCCTTTGCGGGCGGATAGAGACGTTCGCCTCCCGAGGAAACGAAGGATAGACAGGAGGCGCAGGTTGCGCCGCACAAGGAAGATGAGCGCGGGCCGAAGCCGGACCGCGGACGCCGGATTCACGCTGGTTGAGGTCCTGATCGCGCTGTCGATCCTGGCGATCGGCCTGCTGCCCCTGCTGCACTTGCAGGTGCTCAGCCTGCGGCTCTCGGGCCGGGCCGCCGTGCTCTCGGAGGCCGATCTGCTCGCCCGAGCGACGATGGCGGAGATGCTCGCCCGGGGCGTGCCCGAAGCAGGGTCCCGGCAGGGCAGCGTCCGCGGGGATGCGACGAAGACGCAGTTCACCTGGCACACGACGGTGAACGAGGTGCGGCTTGCGGCGTTAGAAGAGATGGGCGCCGGGGAGCTGCGCAGCGTCGTCGTCCAGGTCACCTGGCAGGACGGCGGGCAGCCGAGGCAGGTGGAGCTCGTGACCTACGTCCCCGGCAAGGAGAGCTCGTGAGGACCGCACCGAACGTCCGCCGCTTCACGCTGGTCGAGACGCTGCTGGCCCTGGGCATCATCGCTCTGGTGCTGGGCCTGGCGTACGGGACGTACGCGGCGGCCACGCAGTCGGTCTCGCGCTGCGGTGACAGGGCCGGGCTCGACATGGAAGCGCGCGCCCTCATGGACAGGATGGAGCGCGAGATGCGCTGCGTCTGCGTCCCGCTGTCCTCATCGGACGGCGGCACCATTCGGACCGGTCCGACGGGGACGGTTGGCGAACTTCAGCCACTCCTGGTCGGACGCGGCGCAACGACGGACGGTGAAGTCCTGCATTTCGTGACAACCGGGGGAATGGCGCGGCAGGACGGGCCCCTACCCGGTCTGAGCGTGGTCCGCTACCGGCTGGACCGGGCAAGCCGGACTTTGCTCCGCAGCCAGGGAACGCTCGTGGACGCAGGGGACGTGCCGGCCCGCGACGTCGGTTGGCTGCCCGTCGCGCGGGACGTGGAATCGGTGGCGCTGGCGTACTCCGACGGCGAGAAGTGGCGCGACGATTGGGACTCCGAGGACGCGGGCGCGCTGCCGGCCGCCGTGCACGTCGAGGTGACGCTGCGCGGCGAGGACACCCCGGCAACGACGTTTGCGACGTCGGTCTGGCTTCCCTGCCAGGCGCAGGCGCGCGTCCGGCTCGGAACCGAAGAGGCCGCCGAACCGCGGGCCGATGCCCCTTTGAGCGAGCAATGACCGCGATGACTCGACCCACGGGACATGACGGGAGGCGGGGCATCGTCTCCGTCGCCGCATTGGTGGTGGTCCTGCTGCTGGCCGTGATACTGCTGGAGTTCAGCCACCGGTCGCAGGTGAACCTCCACGTGGCGGACAACCGGTACAGGAGCCAGCAAGCCCTGTGCTGCGCGGAGGCCGGCGTGAGCGCCGCCATTGCCGCGCTGGCGCAGCAGGAGGACGAGGGACCGGACGGCCCACTCGCCGATCTGCTATCCGGAAGCGTCCGGATACCGGTCGGCGAGGGCCGCTGCACCGTGTCTGCGCGGCAGGAGAACGGCAAGATCAACGTCAACGGGCTGAAGACGAGCGACGGCGAGATCGTCAGACCGCGGATGGAGCAACTCCTGCGACTGATCGACCTGCTGAATGCGGAATCCGGCGAGCACGCGCCCATCGGCTACGGGATGGTCCTGGCGATGATGGACTGGACGGATGCCGACGACGAGGTCACCAGCGTGCCGTTCATCAAGCGGCAGAACCAGGGGGCCGAGAACGATTACTATCGAAGTCTCGTCCCCCCGTACCGGTGCAAGAACGCGCCGTTCGACGTGCTGGAGGAACTGCTCCTGGTGAAGGGAATGACCAGAGGCATCTTCCTGGGGCAGGTTGCGGACGCGGAGCTCGGCACGAAGTCCCTGCCGGGCATGTCCGGCTTCCTGACGGTTTACGGCGACGGGAAGATCAACGTCAATTACGCGCCGGCGCGTGTCTTGGAGGCCCTGTCGGAGGGCATGGACGGCCCGCTGGCCGAATCTATCGTCCTGCACAGGGCCGACCGACCGTTTAAGAGCGTCGAGGAACTCCGCAGCGTCCCCGGCATGACCGAGGACCTCTACGCCTCCCTGCGCGACCAGGTAACCGTCAGGCCGAAGGACCAGTATTTCAGGGTCACCTCGCGGGGCGCGGCAGGCGGCATCGAGAGAACAGTGAACGTGATCCTGCGGAAAAGGCACGGGCGTCAGGTCGTCCACCTGGTTCTGCGGGAAGAGACCTGAGGAGCATCCGCGGTACCCGTATTCAGGAACGAAGCGCAAGCATGGCACAGCGACTCATCGGGATTGACATCGGTCCGGCGACCGTTCGAGTGGTGCAACTCGTGCGGACGCGGGGGCGCCTGCGCGTGGAGCGCTCGGGCGCCCGGCCTCGCGACGAGACCGGCGGCCCCTCCCGGGGTGCGCCGGGCGCGGAGGTCGTCAGGTCGCTCGTCGGCGCCGCCGGGCTTCGCGCGGACGTGCCCGCCACCGTGACGCTTCCGGCCGGGGAGGTCTTCTTCCGCAGCCTCGAAACCGACATAGTCAGGCCCGAACACCTGCGGCAGGTGCTCGCTTTCGAACTGGAAGACGACCTACCGGTGCCCGCCGCAAGCCTGGTCATGGATATCTGCTCGATCCGCGAGTTGCCGGACGGGAACCGGGGCCTCCTGGTCGGCGCCGTCCCCCGAAGTCTGCTCCGCGCCGTCGCCGGGGACCTGGAGGAGGCCGGCATCCAGTGCCGGGCCGTCGACGCCGACGTCTGTGCGCTGCTGGCCCTGGCCAGAAGGAGCGTGCCCGAAGTCGCGGACGGCCCCTTCATGCTCGTCTACGTGGACGAGGGGCGCGCCGTCCTGGGCGTCTCCGACCGGGGGCGGCTCTTGACGGCCCGATGCCTGCCGCCGGTTGGGGCCGAAGAGGGAGCGCCCGGCGAGCTGGCAAAGGAGATGGAACTGACCTGGCGCGACGCTTTCGACGGGCCGGCGCCACCTTCGCTGTCCGTCATCCTGGGAGGGGATGCGGGGCTGGTGGATCGCCTGGCGGCGGCAGTCCCGGAAGAGACGCCGTGCGAAGTGACGACGCTCGACCCGTTCGCGTCCGTGGAGCCCCAGGATACGCAAAGCATCGATCCAATGCTGGCGGTCGCCATAGGGGCTGCACTGAGGGGCGCGGGTGGCGCGCCTGGGGGGATGGATTTCCTGGCCGCAGAAGCGGGCACGGCAAGGAGCGCCGCGGAGGTGAAGAAGGCGCTGGTAGTCTTCGGCCTTCTGCTCGCCGCCGTTGCGTTGACCTGGATCGTGGGCCTGTTCCTGCGTCTGGACCGGCGCGAGAGGGAATACCAGGCCGTCCGGGCTGAGATGAGGCGAGTCTTCAAGGAAGCGCTGCCGGACGAGGTCAACATTGTCGATGAGTTGCAGCAGCTTGACCAGCGACTCCAATCCCTGCGGGAGGAGCACGACGCCCTGTCTTCGGTGCTGGGGGGCGGGCTGCCGCCGTTGCGCGTTCTCCAGCACGTCAGCACCGGGATACCGGCTCGTCTTCAGGTGGAGATCTCCGAACTGTCAATCGCCGGCGATTCCGTGAGGTTGACGGGCAAGGCCGAGTCGTTCGCGGCAGTTGACGAGGTCACGAAGCAACTCCAGGCTGTGCCCGGTTTTCGGACGGTCGCCACGCGGGACGCGGAGGTCGAGCCGCGCACGGGCGCCGTCCGGTTCACGCTTACCATAACGACCGTGGGAAGGTAGCCGACATGCAACTGACCCGCAGAGAGAGACAGGCGATCCTGGCAGGGGCGGCGCTGCTGGCCCTGTTCGTGCTGTATCAGGCCGGAGTCAGGCCCGCGATGCACAGACTGGAGACACTGGATCGCGTGATTGCCGAGAAGAAGACTTCTCTGGCCGAGGTGCGCTCGAAGAGCCGAGAGTACCTGGCCCTGCGCGATGAACTGGGCGACCTGCGCCAGGCAATAGCGAGCCGGGCAGAGGACTCGGAGTTCCTCTCGTTCCTTGAGCAGGTGCAACGCGAGTGCGGCCTCGAAAGGAGCCTGAGCTACGTGAAGCCGAGCACGACCGCCCTGGGAGACGACTACGTCGAGACCACGGTCCAGATGAAGCTGCAGCAGGTCTCACTGGCGCAGATCACGCAGTTCCTCCTGCGCTTGCAGGCCCCTGAGGCCATGCTGGGCGTGAAGGCCCTGCGCGTCCTGAAGTCGCCGGAGAAGCCCGAGCTGCTGGACGCGGAGGTCCAGCTCTCCATGCTGAGTCTCCCCCGGAAGACGTAACGCGCAGCCGCTCGCCCGCGGCCGGAGCACGCCCCCCTACTGGCCGGCGGGTTCCTCCTCGTCGCCGGACGGTGACCCGAAGCGTCGCCCGATCAAGAGCCACCGCAGATCGTCCCCACGCCCCGCGACCCATTCGTGCGGATCGGACGCTGCGCTTGCCAGCGACGCGATCTCCGCGTCCGTGCACCTGAACAGGACGGCCATCGTCCGGTCACCGAAGACCGGGGCGAGGAACCGGCGCGCCGCCGCCAGCTTCCTGGCCGTGGCAACGCCCCGCGCCGTCAACCCCCCTGCCGTGCCTACCAGCGGCGCGGCGGCGGCCAGCGTCACCCAGGGCGCCACTCCCGCAAGCTGCAGCGCAGCCCCCGCCATCAGAACCACTGAAGCCACCATGAGGGACGGGGACTCCCACCTCCCTCGGAACACGCCGCCGGCGGCCCTGCGCAAGCTGCTGCCCGAAAGCGCATAGGCCAGCGACTCCTCGAACACCTGCTGCGCGATCATGCTCCTGGCCACGTGACAGGCTTCGTGCGACAGGATCTCGCTGCGGCCGTAGATGAGCCAGCGCTCCCGCAGGCGGAAAGCGCTCCGCAGGACAAGGCACACGCGAAGCGGCCCGTTGGAGGGGTCCCAGAACGTCGCTCCGCCGATGTACCACGGCAGGTAGCGGTCCGCAAAGAAGGCAGGGACCCACAGCGGATTGATGCCGTACAGGCGGGCCACCGGCTCGAAGCATCCTTCGAGAACGTCGGACGGCACCAGCTGGCCCGAAGTGAACGTCCCTCCCAGCGCCTCCACCCGGCCCGCGCAGCCCAACTCCCCCCGCACTTCCGCGGCCCATTCGAGCGTGGCGTTCACGTCGGCCAGGAAGTCGTCCTTCGGGACGTGGGGGGGGAGGATGAAGCCCTGCCGGTCAGCCTGCGCCAGTTCGTCCAGGTCGTCGCACAAGGGGGCGTCCTCCGGAGCCCGGTCCGCGCCGGCGAGCGCGACGGGGTTCTGCTGGGGATCGGTCGCTTGTTGGAGCAAGGGCCGGCGGGCCGCCTGCCAGGCGCCTTGCTCAGGGCTTACTTACGGACATCTCCAAGATGCGGCTCTGGTTCAGCACCGTGCCCTTGGCGTGGATCTTGAGCGTCTTCTCCGCCCTGTCCCGCAGTTCCACGGTGTACGTGCCGACGTCAACAAGCGGCTCGTCTTCGAAAAGCGTGGAACTGAGCGCAGTCCAGTCTTCCGTCACACTGAGCAGGTAGAGGGTCCTCTGGACGCCGGCCTCGGCGACATAGAAGGCGGCCGAGCTTTGCACTTCCTTGGCGCCCAGGTTCGCCTCGTGGTACGCCAGCGCCAGGTAGCCGAAGCCAAACACGATGGTCACGATCAACACGATGAGCACGGCGCCCATGGCAAAGCCGTGGCGGCCGCCGATACCCACTGCTGCGCTGTTCACGTGACGCGAGGCCACTGTGCTGCCGTCCGAGCTAGAAGTTGAGGTATGTCAGTTCATCCAGAGCGCCGTGCAGGGGATACTGACTGTCCTGGTAACGCCCTATCCACCCGTCTCCGGAAGTGGCCGCCAGGAAGCCGCTCGTCGAAGCGGCCCCCACCCTGACGCCGTCCCGGTAGAAGTGCACGCGGCCCGTGATGGTGTCATGCTGCACTGCTATCTCGTACCATTGCCCCGAAGTCCACGACAGGGAACTCGAAGACGTCCGCACCACCGAGCCGCCGTTGCTGAAGGCGTAGGAGATCCTGCCGCCGTCGATGTAAAGGTGCATGAAGCCCTGGGCGGCCGCCTCCGCGTGCCTGTTGAAGATGGTCTGGGTGGCGGTGCTTGACAGGCGCATCAGCGCGCCGAATCCCAGGCGCTGATCGGGTTCCAGATCGGGGTTGTCGGGGATCCACAACCGGTCGTCCTGCCCGTCGAACGCCAGCGCGCTGTCAAGGGGGCCGGTTGTCCAGGACGCCCCGTAAATCCCCGCGCTGTTGTTGAACGGCGAGTCGTCGTAGGTCACCTCTCCGCCCCCCTCGGAGAAGTGCCACACTCCGCGGTACTGCACGTTACGCAGGCTCTTGCTGGAGTTGAGTGCAAAGCGGCCTTCCTCGTCCTGCACCTCCAACTCGTACTCGACACGCGCACTGTAAGGATAGAAATGGATCGAACTGAGCGTCGAGACGATCTCCTCGCCGCCGCTGCCGCTGTCTATCATAAGGCTGTTGCCGTCGGCGTAGATCCTCCTCTGCCATCCCGCCGCGAAGTTCTGCACGACGAGCGAGTCGTCGTCGCTGGTATCCAGCCAGGCCCAGCTTCCCTCGCGGACGGTGAGCTCGATCCAGTACGCCGCAATGTCGGCGTCGCGTTGAAGCCCGACCTTTTCGCGCCCCTCGTGCGTCTCCGAGACCATGAATATCACGCCGTAGTAAGCGGCTATGAGGACCACACCGGCCAGGAAGATACCGAACACCATCTCCAACAGGTTGAAGTATCTGCCATGCCAATGCGGTTTCATGTCAGCGGGCGCTCCAGGGGCTGCTCAGGTAAGTAGCGGCCGTCAGCTGGTCTGCCTTGTTGCCAACGGTCCAGGCCACTGTGACCCTTATCAGCTTATAGCCTCTGCCGTCGGCGTCGATGAAGGTGTTCTCCACTTCGGTAGTCATCGTGCCGCTGACGCCGCCGATGTCAACCGTTTCCTCCCCCTGGCCCTGCTGGAGGGCGAAGAATCCCTCGTCCAGCAGGTCCTCCACACGCCCCGCAGCCAGTTCGGTCGCGTCCCGCCTGAGCGAACTCCGGTGGATCAGGAGGACGCCGTACGAAAAAAACGGAGCCGTGCCGATCAATATCAACCCGAGCAACACGATCGACACCAGCCCCTCCAGCAGCGTGAAACACCTCGCAACGCTTTTGCGGCTCTGAAACACCTCCTCACACTCCACTTGCGGCCCCGCCCAACCTGGCCATAAGGATAAGGAAAACGCAGGTTTGCAGGGCCCCCGCCGCCCTCGACGGAGGCCCCGAAACCTGCAACTAACAAGCCGTCAGTCGCCAAAATGGCCCAAGCACGGCTACGAACGACTGATGCTGCCGCTCTTGGTCATGATGACTTGGACGTAATTGTACCCGCTGATGGCCCCGTCCCACTGGAAGTTCTCGGAAGCGTTGACCGAGAACTCGGCGAAGGCCACATACTTCAGGTCGGCGAAGTCATCCGAACTGAGCAGTGGACTCTCGCCGCCTGTCAGGTCAGCCATCTGCGTCGGGTACACCCCGTTCTCCGCCTTGTAGGCGCGGGCAGCGGAACGAATCGTGCCCAAGGCCGAGACAATCTCCGACTCGTAAGCGCGGCTCACGATCGAAGTGTACAGGGGAACAGCAGCGGCCGCCAGGATCGCAACGATGATCATGACGATCATCAGTTCGATCAACGTGAAGCCCTTCCTGTGCACCATGGCACAGACCTCCGAGAATGAAGTGAAGAGAATGAGTCCCCAACGGATTGATGAACGCAAAGCCTGACTCGCATCCTCCAGGCTGCTAGTTTAGCCATGTGGGATGTCTGAATCAAGAACCCAAACCCTCGTTGCGTTCCTTCGTAACTCACTTCACATAAGCAGCAACGGCCGTGCCAAACGACACGCCCGATGAGACTCCAGGGCCATTCGCAGAACGCCTTGGAGAGACGCATTCCATTGTTCAGTAAGCACTTGCGACATGTGATGATATCTTGCCCTGCGGGGGACTCCAGGCCTTCCCAAGGCATCCGGCACCCTTGTCGGGCATGTGCTGTATTGAGACACATGGTTGCCAGGGGGCCGAAAAACGCACTGTCAGGAAGTCGCAGGCCGGCCGTCGGTCCGGGGCCTCAGCCAATGGCTTTCGCCAGGCCGAAGATGGGGAAATACACCGCTATGACGACGAAGCCCACGACGATGCCGAGCAATACGATCAGCGTCGGCTCGAGGAGGGAAAGCAAACCGTCGATGCTGGCTGCCGACTCGCGTTCGTAGTAATCGGCCACTCGCCTGAGCATGTCCGACAGCTTGCCGCTGGCCTCACCGGCGGCGGTCATCCTGACCAGCAGGCCGGGAAAAATGGGGTGCGACTCGAACTCCTGCGACAGGGCGGATCCCTGGATGATGTTGCGGCGCACTTCGCCAAGCGAGGCCGCCACGACCACGTTGCCCACGGTCCTCTCGGTGAGCCTGAGCGCGTCCACGATCGAGACGCCGCTCGTGATCAGCATGCTCAGGGACCTGGCAAGCCGCGAGACGACGATCTGGTGGACCAGGCTGCCAACCAGGGGCACCCTCAGTATAGACGTGTCGAAGGCGAGCTTGCCGGAGGCCGTCTTCTTCACCCAGACAAACGTCAAGATGCCCACCGCCAGCAAGGTGGGGGCGATATAGACCAGCCCGCCGGCAAATTTGTCGCTGATGGCCATGGTTACCCGTGTGATCATGGGCAGCTCAGCGCCGAACTGGTCGAATATGTCCTTGAACTTTGGCAAGAGGAAGCCGAAGATGAAGGTCACGGCGACCACGAAGAAGCCGAAGATGAACATCGGGTAACGCGTGCCGGACTTGATCTTGCGCCGTATCTCCAGTTGGGCCTCCATGTCCGAGGCCAGTCGTTCCAGTATCTGCGTCAGCGTGCCGCTTTCCTCTCCCGCCTTGATCATGGCACACGTCATGGGGTTGAACACGTTCGGGTAGTTCATCACGGCCTCCGAGAGACTCGAGCCGTCCCTGACCTCCGCCGCAATGGCCAGCAACGTTTCCCGGAAGCGTTGATTGTCCGACTGTTCGGCCACGTCCAGGAGGCAGTCGATGATGGGCAGGCCGCCGCCCAGCATCGTGGCCAGGACCCGGAAGCCCAGCGCAAGCTCCTTCAGCTTGACTCCGCCGAACAGCGTGGGTCCGCTCGGGCCGGCCTCTTTCGCCCTCTCGCTCGGCCCGGTAGCGAGTTCGTCCACCGAAATGGGCACGAATCCCGCTCGCCGCAACTCGACGAGCAGCCCGTCCCGCGACGGGCTGAAACGGACGTCGCGGACTGTCTCGCCGTCCTCACTCTTGCATACCACACTGAACTGTGGCATGATCATCCACCCTTGCTGTACGTCCCATCCCGCAGTTGTGGCCCGCAAGGACCCGCCTTGCGGAGGTCACGCAAGTCCGAGCGCTGCCCCGCCACGCACCGACAGGCCGCCCGACCAAGGCGCCCCGGCCCGACAGCATGACGAGGCGGCCGAGCAACACTAATTGTATAGCAGCAGTCGCCGGCAAACGTCAAGCGTTTCGGGAACTCGGCCCACGCGGGCGCTGCAGCGGCAACTCACCATGGCGTGCCAGACTCGATTGACAGATCACTCATTACTGTGGCGCTGCAGCCGTGACGGCAGAAGGCCATGCAAGCCCTGCCGATGGGAAACCGTCAGACCTCCATTGACGCCCTGTGTTCCAGCAGGCGCGTCAGCTCTTTTACGTCGCTGCACTTGGACTTGGCGGTGTCCTCGTTGATCCTACCCGCAAGCACCAGTTCCGCCAGGGAAGCGTTCATGGTGACCATGCCCGTCCCCCCGCCTATCTGCATTTGCGAGTAAATCTGGTCGATCTCCCCTTCCCGTATCAGGTTGCGTATGGCGGGGTTTACGATCATCGTCTCATAGGCCAGCACGACTCCCTTGCCGTCTCGCGCGGGAAGCAGTTGCTGCGAGACGACGGCCTCCAGTTCGAAGGAAAGCTGCACTCGCACCTGCTCCTGCTGCTCGTGGGGGAAAACGTCAACGATACGGTTTATCGTGGTAGGCGCCGTGCTGGTGTGCAGGGTTGAGAAGGCCAGGTGGCCCGTCTCGGCCACCGTCAGCATGGAGCGAATGGTTTCCAGGTCGCGCATCTCTCCGATCTGCACGACGTCCGGGTCCTGCCTCAGCACGTGCCTGAGCGCGTCCGCGAAGGAGTGCGTGTCCTGGCCCAGCTCTCGCTGGCTCACCAGGCTCTCCTTGTGCCCGTGGAGGTACTCGATCGGGTCCTCGACGCATATGATGCGATTGGCGGAGGTCTGGTTGATGTAGTCAATCATGGCGGCCAGAGTCGTGGACTTGCCGCTTCCCGTGGGCCCGGTGACCAGCACCATGCCTCGCGGCTTATGGCAAAGAGACTTCATGATGTGCACGGGCAGGCCGAGTTCCTCGAACGACGGTATGTCGTAAGGAAGCCTCCTGATGGCAGCCGCCACCGAGCCGCGCTGGTAGAAAACGTTGACCCGGAAGCGGCCCTCGCCCGCGATGCCCACCGAGCAGTCAAGCTCCTTGTCCTGCTCGAGCCGCTTCTGCTGCTCCTCGTTCAGTATGGAGTATATCAATGCCTGCAGGTCGGCCGGCGACTCAACCTCTACGTCGGTGGGTTCCAGCTGGCCAAACACCCGGTAGTACGGCCGCGAGCCCGCCGTGAGGTGGAGGTCGGAAGCGTTCCGCTCCACCATCTCCGACATGAGTCCGAGCAGCCTGTCGTCCATCTGTTACTCCATTGTCTCCGCGATGACTTCTTCCGGCGTGGTCACGCCCGTCAAGATCTTCTTCACGCCGCACTCCCGCAACGTGATCAGGCCCGCCTGCCTGGCAGCCTCTTCAAGCTGCTCCTCCGACACGCCTTGCGTGATCAGTTTCGACAAATCCACGTCGATCGGCAGCATCTCATAGAGGCCGACTCTACCGTAGTACCCCGTGCCGTCGCACCTTGCGCATCCGGCGCCGTGGACGCACTCGGCCGTCTCCGGGATGCCCAGAGTCTCCAGCATCTCCTTTGGCGGTTCGTAAGGTCTCTTGCACGAGTCACATATGCGCCGCACAAGCCGTTGCGCCAGTATCAACGTTAGACACGAGCCCAGCAAGAACGGCTTCACTCCCATGTCGGCCAGGCGCGTGATGGTAGCTACGGCACTGTTCGTGTGGATGGTCGAAAGAACCAGGTGCCCGGTCAGGGCTGCCCTGACGGCTATCTCCGCAGTCTCCAGGTCCCGTATCTCCCCGACCATCACCACGTCGGGGTCCTGTCTCAGAATGGACCTCAGTCCTTGCGCAAATGTCAGACCAATCGCCGCTCTGACCTGGATCTGGTTGACGCCCTCCAACTCGTACTCGACCGGATCCTCAATCGTGATCACGTTCTGATCCTCGCGGCTTATCGACGCGAGTCCGGAGTACAGGGTGGTGGTCTTTCCGCTTCCCGTCGGCCCGGTGACCAGGACGACGCCCTGCGGGCGGGTCAGAGCCCAGTTGAACAAGTCCCGCTGCTCCTCCTCGAACCCGAGGCTGGACAGCTTGAGCAGCAGCTTGCTCTTGTCCAGCAACCGCAAGACGACCTTCTCGCCGTGAATGGTGGGCAGCGTTGAGACGCGGATGTCGATGTTCTTGTCCTCCACCACCCTGAAGCGACCGTCCTGAGGCAGGCGCCTTTCCCCGATGTCCATGCCCGCCAGGATCTTGATGCGGGTGACAACTGCCGGGAACATCGCCTTTGTCGGCGCCGTCAGCCGGCGCAGCCTTCCATCCACACGGGCCCGGACACTTACCGAATCGCGCCGCGGTTCGATGTGCAGGTCGCTGGCGCGCTTGCGCACCGATTCCCGAATCAGCAGGTTCACAAACCGCACGACCGGGGCGTCGTGCGCGCCCACTTCCAACTGGGCGACGGACGGCTCGACCTCCTCCTTCTCTCGCTCCTCTGTCTCCAGGATCGCCTGCAGGTCGTCCTCCAGGGCGCCCACTCGGCCGTAGAACTGGTCGATGGCGCTCTGGATGCTCTGTCTGCTGCTCAAGACGGGCCGCACGCGGCATCCCGTATTGTTCGCAACGATGTCCAGCGCCACAACATCCAGGTGGTCGGCGACGGCCACGGTCAGCACGTCGCCGTCGATCGCGATCGGTATCAGGTGAAACCTGCGGGCCAACTTCTCCGGTATGAGCTGGGTCGCGCCGAAGTCCACGGTCTCAGTAGCCAGGTCCACGTAGACCAGCCCTATCTGTTCGGAAAGGGTCTGGTACACTTCCTCGACCGTGGCATAGCCCTCGGTAATGAGTATCTCGCCCAGGTATCGGCCCGTCTCCCGCTGCTTGCCAAGGGATTCACCAAGCTGGGCTTGCGTGATGACGCCCTGACGCACGAGCCTCTCGCCCAGCTTTTCCTCCTTCTGCTGGCCTTCGAGCCCGTTCTCCGCTTCCAGCAGAGGGCTTTCGCCGACAAGGTTTTCGTCTTCGGCCATGGGTCTCCGGGGCCACCAGGATACAGGGTCAACGGTCAACCCAATTATAGCACTGCCGCCCCCCCCATTGAAAGGGCGCAGTTCTCACCCGAGGGACCTGCCCCTGGACCTCTCGGCGGGCCGCAAGTTATGCCGACAGGCACGTCAGACGCCCGCCCGTGCCTCCAGCACCTCCCAACTGCGCTCCTCCAGACCCAGTCGGAAGGTGACCTCGTCGCCCACGTGCCTGCCCATGAAGGCCGCCCCCAGAGGCGCGTTGTAGGCGTAGATCCGTTCCTCCGGGTCGGCGTCCCAGGGGCCGAGGAAAGTGAATGCTTCCTCCTCGCCCGTGGCGAGGTTCCGCGCACGCACTCTGCTGCCCACCGTCACGTGGTCCGCGGACGCGATCTCGGGCGTGATGACGCGCGCCCGTGACAACTCCTCCTGCATCCGGTTGGCCAGGTCGGCCAGTCGCGACCGCTCCTGGATGGCGGACTGGTACTCGGCGTTGTCGCTGACGTCCCCGAAACTCGCCGCCTCACCGATCTCGCGGATCAGCGCCGGCAGCCGCTCGTGCACGAGCCGCTCCAGTTCCGCCCTCCTCTTCTCGATCCCCTCCCGGGTCGTGTAGATGACGTCTTGCTTCCAGGGAGGCAGCTCCTTGACGAACAAAGAGGGCGCCAGGCGGCTCAGGATCGCGGCGATGCGAACCTGCATGCCGCTGGTGAGTACCGGGTTCCGTTCCGCCATGTGCCTGACGGTGCCGAGCCGCTCCGGCGGCGCACCGGCCAGCGCCTGCTTCAGCAGTTCGCCGTCCCGGTGGAAGAGGGTCGAGCGGACCTCCGCCACCCGCGCCTTGAGTTCCTGCGGCTCCAGCCGGGAGTCGCGCATCAGGGCGGCGCCGGTCGAGAGGAGCTTGAACAGGACGGAAACGGGGTCTACGTCCGCGGGCAGCGCTTCCGACGCCTTGCTCGCGCATTCCCGCCAGAGCCAGGCGACGGCCCCGGGGTGCGCGTCGGGCTGCGTAAGGATCTCCCGCGCCACCTGCGCCAGCGTTTCACGCTCGCCGGACTCGGCCAGCACTCGCGCCGCCCGCTCGCATCCGGCGCGCGGCAGGAGCGGCATCATCGCCACCAGCAAGGACGTGCGGGTCCCGGGCGCCAGCCGTCCGACGAAGCCCATAACGCACGTCAACAGACGCTGGTCCGCGCGCACCAGCGGCTCGACCGCAGCGTGCAGCACCTTGCCCGGCAGGAGGACCTCCCGAACATCCAGATCGGGGAACTCGTCGCGGTACGCGCTGAGCACGGCCGCCGCCGGAAGGGCCAGGCTGGGTCCATCGTCCGCCGCCGCGTGTGCTGTTGCGGCAAGCCCTTCGACCACCTGGTGCACGACCTCCTCGGCCCCCTCAACGCGCCCCCGCACCTCCTCCAGGATGCGCAGCGCCGTGGACATGCGCACCAGAGGGTCATCCAGCGACAGGAATCGCTTCAGAAGGCGCTGCTCGTGAGTAAGCGGCCGGCGGCGCAGGAACAACGAAGGCGCCCCCCCCTCCGTCATGCCGATAGCGGCCGAGCGCCGCAGCTTGTCCCGAGCGCCCGACCACCAGCGGGACCATGAGCCCAGGACGGGCTCCAGATAGAGCCGCACCCTCCTGAGTTCCATGCGGCGGTCCACTGAACTCAGCAGCAGGCTGACCAGTTCCTCCGGGTCGCGCTTGGCCAGGTCCCGGAGCCTCTCCTTCTCGAAGACGCAGAGAGCACGGAAGTCATCCTCCGACAGGGGCTCCAGGCGGCCGGTCATCGCAGGCGCATACGTCCGTGCGGACTCGGCGAACTCCACGGCCAGGCCGCCGCCCTCTTCGTCGAACCCCGCCACCTGCCCGACCTCGTTGCGCGAGGGGTCCAGCACGTAGGAGCCAGGCTCCAACTGGAACAGTCGTTCCAGGCAGACGATGCCCTCGTCAAGCCCGGGACAGCTCTCCAGCGCGAGGCGGACCAGGGTCTCGGCATTCGGGTGCTCGTGCCACTTGTCAGCGTAGAGGTGGGCCAGTATCTCGCGCAGCATCTGGCCCCGGGGCAGCAGCATCCCACCTTGCCGCGCGGCTCTCAGGGCCCCCTCGGCGTCGCCGCGTTCCTTCAGCGTGCTGGCCAGGTACCAGACGAGCGTCTCGGCAGTGGCCGTGTGGCCCCGCTCAACAAGGACCTCCGGGACCGCCAGCATCGCGGCGAGGTCGATCTGCTCGCCGGCCACGGCCTCGAGCCACGCCGACTCCAGCTCGTCCAGTTTCTCCTTCTTGGCCAGTTTCAGCAGTTCTTCCATGCATTCGCCCCGCAGCACGATTGACTCCGCCCTATATACCGCAAACGGCGCACGCGGGCAACGACGCGGCAGGCAGGCACTTGATTTCCGGGGCCTCAGGCACAGATAATCATGGACTCTCGGACCCATGAACCGCAAACTCCCAAAGAACTTCGTCCAGCGCTGGGACGGTAACCCCGTCCTGTCGATCGACGACCTGCCCTTCGCCGCCAGCGACGTGCACAACGCCGGCGCCGTCAGGCACGAGGGCGAGTGGGTCCTGCTCGTGACGGTGGAGGAACTCGACGGCCGGTGCGCCATCTACAAGGCCCGAAGCGGCGACGGTCGGCGGTTCGAGATCGAGGCCGAGCCCATCCTGCGCCCCTCCGAGGACGGGCCGTTCGCCCGCTACGAGGCCGACGGGGTCCGCGACGCCCGCATCACCCCCTTCGACGATACCTACTACGTGGTCTATCTGTGCCAGTCGGAGTATGGCTTCCGACTGGGGCTGGCCACGACACGGGACTTCATGTCGCTGGAGCGGGTGGCCATCATCTCCGAACCCGACACGAAGAACGGCATGTTGTTCCCGCGGAAGATACACGGCAAGTTCGCCAGACTGGAACGCCCGCGCGAGGGCGGCAACGTCTGGATCAGCTACTCCGACAACCTGATCCACTGGGGCGGCTGGGACTGCGTCATGACCCACAGGGGCGGATACTGGGACTACCATCGCATCGGGGCCGCCACGCCGCCCATCGAGACGCCCTGCGGCTGGCTCCTGTTCTATTACGGAGTCAAGGAGACGCCGGGCGGAGCCCTTTTCCGGCTCGGCGCGGCGTTCCTGGACGCCGAGGACCCCGTCAACGTCATCGGGCGCTCAAACGTGCCCGTCCTGGCGCCGCGAGAACGCTACGAGAGGATCGGCGACGTGGGCAACCTCGTCTTCTCGTGCGGCGCCGTCCTGTCCGACGACGGCAAGGAGATCAGCATCTATTACGGCGCCGCCGACAGTTGCATCTGCCTGGGCACGGTGACCATCGAGGGCCTTCAACTGACCTGTCACGGCGAGGACGCATAGGAGAAGCGACACGTATGCCGGGTCTGCTTGAACAGGAGATGCTGCGCCGCTACGAGGGCAATCCCCTCATCACGGCCGCAGACATACCGTTCACCTGCAACACGGTGTTCAACGGCTCGGCCGTCAAGCTGGACGACACCTATCTCCTGCTGCTGCGCGTGGAGGGACAGCACGGCTACTCCCTGTTCGCCCTGGGCCGCAGTGCCAACGGGTACGACTTCGAGATGGAACGCTTCCCCGTCATGGCGCCCTGCACCGAAGGCCCCATGCAGAAATACGAGGACGCGGGCATCGAGGACCCCAGGGTCACCGTCATAGAAGGCACCGTTTACGTCGTCTACACGGCCTTCAGCGGCCACGGCCCCGTCATGGCCCTGGCCACCACTGAGGACTTCCTGAGCTTCGAGCGCCTGGGCATCATCTCCGAGCCGGGTAACAAGGACGGCATCCTTTTCCCGCGCAGGATCAACGGGCGCTACGCACGCTTCGACCGCCCGATCGGCAACGACGTCGGCCGCATATGGCTGTCATTCTCCGAGGACCTCATGCACTGGGGCGACTCGCAGGCGTTGCTCTCGCCACGGCCGGGATACTGGGACTCCTACAGGCTCGGGGGCTCCACCGTGCCCATCGAGACGGAGCAGGGATGGCTGCAGATCTACCACGGCGTCAAGATGACCTCCGGAGGCCCGATCTACCGGGCGGGCGTCCTGCTGCTGGACCTCGAAGACCCCACCCGCGTCATCGGACGCAGCCCTATCCCGGTCCTGTCCCCCCGTGCCGATTATGAACGCGTCGGGGACATCAACAACGTAGTGTTCCCCTCGGCCTCCGTCGTCGAGCCTGACGGCGAGGTCAAGGTCTATTACGGCGCCGCGGACACCTGCATCTGCGTGGCGACAAGCACGCTGGAGGCACTGATCGCCATCGCGAGGGAAGGCACGTAGAGCACCGGAGGCGCAGGCACCCGTTTCTGTTCCACCGACCGCCCGTTTGCTATATACTCTTGAGTTTGACGTTTGACGTGCCTTTGCCTCGGTGATCGCGGGTGTGCGGACACCACGCCGGGCGGATCGGGGCATTTGCTCTTGGCGCTGCTCTCGTAAGGAAGGCCGGAGAACCGTGAACACCCACCGTGTGCTCAGCATCACCTTGGTATGGCTCGCCTGCTGCTCCTGCACGACGGCGCCGCGCGGCCCCGTGACGGACCCGAGCCGCGTGGTGTTGCCGTACGAATGGGTCGGCAACATCGACAAGGGCGGATTCAACGAGCCTTCGGGCATCCTGTTCGACCCCGGACGCGGGACGCTGTTCGTCGTGGGAGACGAGGGCCAGATATGCGAGATCACGACCGAGGGGGAAATGCTCCGCAACGCGACGCTCATCGAGGGCGCCGACTTTGAGGGGCTGGCCCGTGCCCCGGAGACCGGCACCCTCTATGTGGCTGTCGAAGGCGAGGAGGCGATCCTGGAGGTCGATCCGGAGACGTTCGCCCTGCTGCGCCGGTTCGACCTTCCGCGGGAGGCCGGGGGCGTCGAGCTGTTCAGGCCCGGCGGCAACGGTATCGAGGCGATCTGCTTCGTGCCCGACGCGCGCCATCCCGAGGGCGGCACGTTCTTCGTCGCAAACCAGAGCTTCTCGCTCGAACCGGACGAGGAGCTCTCGGTGATCGTGGAGGTCGAGCTGCCGCTGCGGGAGGCCGGGCAGACCGCGCCGGTGCGCCTGCTCAGATGGTTCGAGCCGGGAGTGATAGACATCTCCGCGCTGCACCACGACGCGGAGACCGGTCACATCCTGGCCGCCAGCGACGCGGCCAACTGCCTGCTGGAACTGACCATCGACGGCCGTTGCCTGCAAGTGCTCGCGCTGACGGGCGACAACCAGGAGGGGATGACCCTGGATGCGGAGGGCTTCATGTACATCGCGCAGGACTCGGGCGGCGTGATAAAGATCCGGCCGCTCTGGCCCTTCCCCCGCCGGTAGCGCCAGGAGAGGCCGAACACGCAGACCGTCAGCCCTCGGGACGCTTTTCGTAAACGACCCACAGAGTGTGGGCATACCTGTTCAGGTACCTTTCCTGTGAGCCGTAACGCAGCCTGCGGGCCATTCTGACCACCCAGGGTCTCGGTTTCTCCGTCACCCGCAGTTCGGCAACCGAGATGGGATGCTGAGCTTGCTGCGCCTTCACGAACTCGATGGCCTCGGAGAGCCCGAAGAACCACTTATGCCGGTCCTGCGGGGGCCGCGCGGGCAGGCCGTAGTGGCCGATGCGGCCCTTTCCCTTCTCAACGGGCCTCCTGGCATTGGCCCAGTTGTTGGGCAGCGAGAGGAGGACGTGCGCGCCGGCAACCCGCACCAACTCCCCGAACACGTGGTGCAGGTTGTCCAGATGTTCCAACACGTCTGCGCAAACGACGCAGTCGAACTGGCCGTCTGCGAATGGGAAAGCGGCGATCTCCTCGAGGTCCAGCCTGACGTCCGGGTCGCCGCCAATGTCAACACCCGTGTACTGGACGTCGGGCAGCAGGCTCCTCAGCACGGCTTCGTCGCACCCAACGTCCAGCACCTTGCCCTTCAAGAAGCGCGCGAAGCGATCGACAATGTAGCGCGATCGTTCCGCCCTGCCCTTGAACGCCACGTAGTCGACCTGGACGGCGGCTGCCACCTTGCCCTTCACCACCACAGTGTCCCTCCTAAGCCGGGCGTTGCGTGCGCCGCTCCACCGCCTCAGACGCCGAGCAGACGCACGGCGTTCCTTCCCAACACAGATTGCTGGGCCTCCATGTCCGGGAATGCCTGGCGCACCAGGTCGAGCGTCTTCCCCTGGTCCCGCCACGGGCTGTCCGTGCCGAACAGGATGCGCTCGACGGAGTGGCGCCGCAGCACCTCGCCCACGTCCTCCTCGGCGCCCATGTCGAAGGTATACGAGGTCTCCACGTAAACGTCCGTGCCGGCAAGGGTGACGGCCACTTCGTCCCACATCTGCCAGCCTCCCAGGTGGGCGGCCAAGATGCGCATCCCGGGGAAGGCGCGGTGTACCTTGAGTATGCGCCGGGGGGCGGCGCGGTCGTCCTCCGGCGGGAAGGCGATGTCCCGCCCGGCGTGAAAGGCCAGGATGAGGCCTGCGTCAGCCACCGCCTCATACAGCGGCCACAAACGCCGCTCGTCCACCGCGAAGGCCTGGTACTGCGGGTGCAGCTTGATCCCCTTCAGCCCCGCGTCGGCTATCTTCCTCACCTCGCTCGCCACATCCGCGCACTCCGGGTGGACCGAAGCAAAGGGGATGATCCGATCGTCGGCAACGCTCAGCGACCAGCGCAGGATCGAGTCCACCTGCTTCGGGGCCGTCGCTATCGAGCAGATGACGCTGCGCTCGATGCCCGCCCTGTCCATGGACCGCAGAAGGTCCCCCACCGTGCCGTCCAGAACCGCCCGTGCCTCCTCCGCGACCTCGGCGTTGAGAACCTCTATGGCCTTCGGGGCCAGCCCGTCGGGAAACGCGTGCGTGTGGAAGTCAATGACCATCGGGCACTCCGTCAATCAGGACCAATGTCAACGCGCTGGAGCAGCGTGGAGTTGGACACCACGCTGACGGAACTGAATGCCATGGCAGCCTCGGCGATGGCCGGGTGCAGGAGGCCGAGCATCGCCGCGGGAATGGCCACCACATTGTAGCCGAAAGCCCAGAACAGATTCTGCTTTATCTTGCGGAAAGTGGCTCGGCTGAGCTTGATCGCGCTGACCACCGCGCCCAGTTCCCCGCGCACCAGCGTGATGTCGGCGCTCTCGATGGCGACGTCCGTGCCCGTGCCCAGGGCGATCCCGACGTCGGCCTCGGCGAGCGCCGGCGCGTCGTTGATGCCGTCCCCCACCATGGCCACCGGGCCCGCTTCTCCTCGAAGGCGCCTGATCTCGGCCGCCTTCCTTTCGGGCAGCACCCCGGCTACCACCCGGTCCACGCCCGCCTGCCCGGCGACGGCGCGGGCCGTGCGCTCGTTATCGCCCGTCAGCATGACCACCTCGAAGCCCATCTCCTTGAGCCGGGCGACGGCGCGTGCCGAGTCCTCCTTCAGCGTGTCGGCGACGGCGATGACGCCCGTGAGCCGGCCATCGACGGCGACCAGCACGGCCGTCTTCGCCTCTCCTTCCAGGCGCGAGCGCGCGTCCCCGGCCGCGGCGCAGTCCACTCCCTCCTCGGCCATGAACGCGGCGGTGCCCACCAGGATTCTCCGGCCGGACGTGGTCCCCCGCACGCCCCTGCCGGGCACGGCCTCGAACTCCTCGCACCGGCCGGCTTCGATCCCGTCCGCCGCCGCCCGTTGCAGGACGGCGCGCGCCAGCGGGTGCTCGCTGCCGCTCTCCAGGCAGGCCGCCCAGCGGAGCACGTCCTCTTCCCGCCCGCCGCCCAGTGCGACAACGTCCGTCACCGCCGGTTCGCCCTTGGTGAGGGTGCCCGTCTTGTCAAAGACGATCGTTCGCACGTCCTTCATGGTCTGGACGGCCTCGCCTGACCGGATCAGGATGCCGTTGCGGGCGCCCATGCCGACGCCGACCATGAGCGCGGTCGGGGTGGCCAGCCCCAGCGCGCAGGGACAGGCGATGACCATCACCGCAATGGCCGCAAAAGCGGCCAGAGAGACCGCCCCGAGGCCCGGTTTGACCCACGGAAGGACGCCCCCGGCCAGCTCCGCCCACTCTCCCAGCGGGCCGGCGAACGCCAGCCAGGCCACAAGCGTGAGGGCCGAGAGCGCGATCACCGCCGGCACGAAGACCGCTGTCACCCGGTCGGCGAAGCCCTGGACCGGCACGCGGGAGCCCTGCGCCTCTCGCACCATCCGGACGACCTGCGCCAGGAACGTCTCCTGCCCGACGCGCGTCGCCCGGACCCTGAGCAGCCCCTCCTGGTTCACCGTCGCCCCGATGACCTCGTCGCCCTCCTCGCGGACGACCGGGACCGACTCCCCCGTGGCCATGGACTCGTCCACGGAGCTTCGCCCCCCGACCACGACGCCGTCCGTGGGGATCTTCTCGCCCGGCCGCACGACCATCACGTCGCCCACCTCGATGCGCTCGACGGGTACTTCGACCTCCTCGCCGTCCCGGAGCACGCGGGCAGTCCTGGCGCCCAGTTCCAGCAGTTCGCGGATCGCCCGGCTCGCCCGCCCCCTGGCGCGCGCCTCCACGTAGCGCCCCGTAAGGTGGAAGGCCATGATCATGGCACCCACGCCGGCGTAGTTGTGGATCCCCGTGCCGAGAAGGCTGAGCGGCCCCGTCAGGAAAGCCGACCCGCTGCCCAGCATGATCAGCACGTCCATGTTCGCCGACAGGTGCCGGAGGCTCTTCAGGGCGCTGCGATACGTGGCGAAGCCGGCCCCGAACAGCACGGGCACCGCCAGCAGCATGACCACCCACTCGTAGAGGAGACGGAAGGGCCTGACCGCCTCCATCTCCAACATAAAGGGGATCATCACGAGCGTTATCGGGCCGGTCAGGGCCCAGGCCAGGGCCGTTCGGCGGCGCGCCCGGTGCATCTCCCGCACGCTCACGTCCGCCTCGACCTCACCCACGACGGCCGTGTAGCCGACGTCGGCCACGGCCTGGAGCAACTCCTCCTCGGAGACCCGCCCGGGGGCGTAGCGGACCTCGGCGCGGCCCGTGGCGAAATGCACGTCCGCCTCCAGCACGCCCTCACGGCGCCGCAGGGCGCGGGCTATCGTCCGCGCACAGGACTCGCAGTGCATGTCCGTGACGGAGAGCGTGCAGACCTCGCCGCCCTCGCCCGGCTCGTGGGTTCCCGGGGCGGCCACCTCCTCGGCCGCCTCTGCGGCCGACAGGAACGCCTCCGGGTCGGCGTCGAAGCGCTCCTTGCAGCCGACGTTACAGAAGTAATAGATGTCGCCTTTGTACAGGCTGCTGCCGGCCGCCCCATCTGGATCGACCGTCATCCCGCAGACCGGGTCAATCGCCATCGTCTCGCCCCCTTTCGCGGCCGGCGGGTCCGCCGGGAACTGGAAGGGCCCGCGCCGTTCCATTAGTATATCCTGGCGTGCCCGGCGGAGCACCCGAACAGCGGCGCCCTGCGCGGGCGCGGCACGCCTTTCGGACCGCCACCTGACTGCGAGGGACAAGCATGTCACTGGAAGAGATGACCACCGACGAGCTGTGCATCAACACCTTGCGGACGTTGTCCATCGACATGGTTCACGCTGCCAACTCGGGTCACCCGGGAGCGCCGCTCGGCTGTGCGGCCATGGCGTACACGCTGTGGACGCGGTTCCTGAAGCACAACCCCGCCGATCCGAAGTGGCCCGACCGAGACCGCTTCGTCCTGTCGGCGGGACATGCTTCGGCCCTGCTCTACAGCCTCCTGCACCTGAGCGGCTACGACTTGCCGCTGGAGGAGCTCAGGAGCTTCCGCCAGCTCGGCAGCATGACGCCGGGCCATCCCGAGGCCGACTGCGCGCCGGGCGTCGAGGTGACCACCGGCCCGCTCGGCCAGGGGCTGGGCAACGCCGTCGGCATGGCGCTGGCGGAGCGCTACCTGGCAGAGCGCTTCAACCGCCCCGGCCACGCGATCGTCGACCACCGCACCTACGTCCTCGCCAGCGACGGCGACATGATGGAGGGCATAAGCCACGAAGCCGCCTCGCTGGCGGGCCACCTGGGACTGGGCAGGCTGATAGTCCTCTACGACGACAACAGGATCTCGCTGGAAGGGCCAACCTCGGAGTGGTTCACCGACGACACGGCGGCACGCTTTCGGGCCTACGGCTGGCACGTGCTCGAAACCGGCGATGTCAGCGACGACACCGAACCGCTCGCGGCGGCGATTGAAGAGGCCGTCGCCGTCGAGGACAGGCCGTCGCTCATTATCTGCCGAACGCACATCGGCTATGGGAGCCCGGTTCAGGACTCCCACAAGGCCCACGGCGCGCCCCTGGACGCCGAGCAGATGAAGGAAACGAAGCGCCGTCTCGGCTGGCCCGAGGACGCCGCGTTCCTCGTCCCCGACGCCGTGCGCGAGAGGTTCGCCGAGGTGGCCGAGAAGGGCCGGCAGGCGCAGCAGGAGTGGGAGGCAGCCTTCGAGCGCTACGCCGTTGAGCACGCGGAGCCTGCCGCGCAGTGGCGCGCAGCCTGGGCCGGGGAACTGCCCGACGGCTGGGACGCCAACCTGCCCGTCTGGACGCCGGACGGCGGCGCCGTCGCCACCCGGAACGCCGCCGGCGATGCGCTGGAAGCCCTGCGCCGCAACTGCTGGTTCCTGATCGGCGGCTGCGCCGACCTGGGATCTTCCACAAAGACATTGCCCAAGAGCGGCGAGAGCATGGACAGGGAGCGTTTCGGGCCGCAGAACATCCGCTTCGGCGTCAGGGAGCACGCCATGGCCGCCGCGTGTTCGGGTATCGTGCGCCACGGTGGCCTCCGAGCATACGGTTCGACCTTCAGCGTTTTCTCCGACTACGCCCGGCCGTCGCTGCGCCTCGCTGCGCTGATGGAAGTGGGCGTCATCTACCAGTTCACCCACGACAGCATCGGCGTCGGCGAAGACGGCCCCACCCATCAGCCGGTCGAGCAGATCGCCTCGCTGCGGACGATCCCGAACTGGACCGTGATCCGTCCGGCCGACGCCAACGAGGCGCGCGAGGCCTGGTGCAGCGCCATGCTGAACGCCAACGGCCCCACTGCCATCATTTGCAGCCGACAGAAGCTGCCCGTCCTGGACCGGGGGCAGGTCCCCCCGGCCGCCCTGCTCCACAAGGGGGCCTACGTGCTGTCCGATCCCGACGACGGCGAGCCGGAGGTGATCCTCATGGCCAGCGGCTCCGAGGTGGCGCCGATGCTGGAGGCGGCCCAACTGCTGCGCGGCAAGGGCGTGCGCGTGCGGACGGTCAGCTTCCCGTCCTGGGGGCTTTTCGAGAAGCAACCGGAAGACTACCGCCGGTCCGTGCTGCCGCCCGACGTGCGCAAGCGGGTCGCCGTCGAGGCGGGCGCGTCCCTGGGCTGGCACAAGTACGTGGGCGGCGAGGGCGACGTGATCGCCCTGGACCGCTTCGGCGCCTCCGGCCCGGGAGAGCAGGTGCTGGAGGCGCTCGGCTTCACGCCCGAACGCATCGCCGAGCGGGCCTTGACTCTGCTGGACAGGGACTGAGGCGTGCGCGGCCCTCTGCAACAGGAACTCCCAAAGTGACGAAAGCGAGAGAACCGGACGGCCGGAGCCTGTTCCGGCGCATCGAGCGGAACCCCATCCTCAGCGCCGACGACTGGCCCTACCCGGTCAACAGCGTCTTCAACGCGGGCGCCGTCCGCCTCCAGTCGGGGGAGACGCTCCTGCTGGCGAGGGCGGAGGACATGCGGGGCATGTCGCACCTGTGCGCCTGCCGCTCCGCCGACGGGCTGACCGACTGGCGGATCGACCCGGAACCGACCCTCATGCCCGACCTCCAGAACCACCCCGAGGAGGTGTGGGGCATTGAGGACCCGCGCGTCACGTGGCTGGCCGAGCGCGGCGAGTACGGGATCACCTACACCTGCTACTCGCGGGGTGGGCCGGGCGTGGCAGTCGCCTTCACCGAGGACTTCAAGACGTTCCGCCGCCTCGGCATGATCCTGCCGCCGGACGACAAGGACGCGGCGCTGTTCCCGGTGCGCTTCGACGGGCGCTGGGCCATGATCCATCGCCCTGCGGCACCCCACCGCCCGGCGCACGTCTGGCTCTCGCGCTCGCCGGACCTGAGGCACTGGGGCGACGCGCATATCCTCATCGAGGCGCGGGAGGGCGCCTGGTGGGACGCGCGCAAGATCGGCCTGGCCACCCCCCCGCTCCTGACTGACAGGGGATGGCTCATCCTCTACCACGGCGTCCGCGAGACGGCGGCCGGTGCCATCTACCGGCTCGGCGCCGCCCTGCTCGACCCGTCCGACCCGGCCAACGTCCTGCTGCGCGGCGACGAGTGGATCTTCGGCCCCGAACGCGCCTACGAGAGAACGGGCGACGTGCCGGACGTAGTCTTCGCGTGCGGCCTGACCGTCGGCGACGATGGGGACACGCTCCACCTCTACTACGGCGCCGCCGACACGTGCATCTGCGCCGCAACCGGCAGCCTGAGGGGCCTGCTGGACTGGCTGGAACGCAACGGCCGGCCCGGCGGCCAGGCGCGGGAACTCTGAGAGGCGCCCGCCGACTCGATGCAGAGCAGGAGGCCATGATGAGTTCAGCCGTGCAGCACGTTGCACTGAATTGCAGGGACGTCGCCGCGCAGGAGCGTTTCTACGCGCGCCACTTCGGTTTCCGGAGGGCCCGCGTCTTCAAGGCGGGCGAGCCCGACCAGTTCGTCATGCTCAGGCTCGGCGACCAGCGGATGGAGCTGTTCCCGGCGGCGGACCCGCCGGGCGACGCCCGGGGCGGCGAGCAGCCCGTCGGCTTCAAGCACCTCTGTCTCGAGGTGCCGGACGTCGAGGCAAAGGCCGCCGAGCTGCGGGACGGCCGCGTCCCCACCGGACCGGTTATAGACTGCGGCCACCAGGTCCCAGGGCTCAAGATATGCTTCCTGCGCGACCCCGAGGGCAACGTCGTGGAACTGATGGAAGGCTGGCAGGACGACCCCGATCCCCCCTGACCGGAACGCTAGCCCACCGCGGAGAACGACAAGGAATCCTCACCACGACGAGCACAACGGACGGCAACGGCAGAACCACGAAGTCTACCCGCCGAATGGCGGGGGCACGAAGGACGGCCTCACTCGTCAGCACGCCCGGCCGCCGGGGCGCTGCCCGGAGGATGGCGCGCCCGGCGGATGGCACCAGCCAGCACGGCGGCCTTCCCTGCGTCTTCGTCTGACGTCGTGCTCGTCGCCCCTCGGACCCCGAAGGGCCCCTCGGGATCCTGCAGGGTGTCGTAGTGCTGAGAGTTGCTTTGCCGTTCTCTGTGTCCCGTTCGACAAGCCATTCGACAGGCTCATGGTCCTGAGGCAAGTCGAAGGGCTCCGTGTCCCCGTGCTGAGAATTCTCCTCCATGCGCTGGATTTCCCTCTTGACAGGCTCCGCGCCGGACGTATAATAGCGCGTGATAGGACGTGATAGCCACGGCAAGCGGAGGAGAAGCAAACATGGCAAACGATGCAAAACAAGCCGAGCCCGACGACTGGTTCACGATCCCCCAGGCCGCCGAATACCTCGGCGTCAGCGAACCCACCGTCTATCGCTGGATGCGGGAGGGCAAGCTGTCCTTCTACAAGGTCGGCGACTCGACGCGCTTCAAGAGAGAAAACCTGGACATGGTCTTCGAGAAGCACACCGGCACGCACGAGGCGGAGTACTACGGCTCGCGCTGCGTCGCGTGCGGCCACTCGCTGCTGATAAAGGGCAAGGTCCAGTCCACGGGCAACGTCTATTTCAAGCCGGCCAGGACGCGGTTCTTCACGTTCCTGCAGGGCATGGTGAAGCTGGAGGCGTGCGTCTGCCCGCGCTGCGGGTTCGTGCAGCTATTCGCCGACGCTGAGAAACTCGACCGCCTCCTGGTCGAGCAGGAGGTCCCCGCCGGCGGCTGAGACGCACGGGCACGGGGCGGGCGTGCGGGAGTTGCGAAAAAAGGCCCGAACTTTTCGGCGCCATAACCGACCTATTAGTCGGAACCTGTCCCACCAGGGAGGCCGGAATGCCACCAGTAAGGGCGTTCGCTCTCGCCGCGCTCATGCACTTGATGATCCTGCCGGCCCTCGCGGCCGACGAAGGCGTAAACCCCTGCCAGGGCGTCACTGCGACGTGCACCGAGGCCGACGGCCTGCTGCACCTCAGCTATCGGATGGACCTCCATAACCCCGCCGACCGGTCGGTCGAGTTCCGCCTGCTGCGCGCAGTGGACGTGCTGCGGGAAACCGGCGGCGCCGTGCGCGGACTCCTCCTCCACCGCAAGGGAAAGGAGCTCTGGGCGACCGTGCCGTCCCGCTGGCGGGGGCAAGTGACCCTTGAAGCGAAGCAGAGCATCGCCGAGCGGCCCGGGACGCCCGACCGGACGGCGGAGCTCAGCCTGCCGCTGGCGGTCAGTCGGGCGGTTCACCTGGACCTCGCCGGGACGGACATCGATCTCGAGGTAGCGCCGGCGGCGGTCGTCCGGGACGCACCCGGCGCGCGCGGGCGGAGCGCCTTCCGCATCGTGCCCCTGGGGGGCGACGTGCTGGCCTTGCGATGGCGGCACGCGCCGCCCCGGCCGACCTCCTACACCTTCGAGCAGGTCCACGAGATAACCGAGCGCGCGCCGGAGTTCGTGGACGACGCGACGCTCGAGTTCATCTTCGGCGAATCGCCCCCGCTGGACGTCGCCGCCGAACTGCCCCCCGGCGTGACGGTCTGCCGGGTCCTTGCCGGGGACGCGCGGTGGCGCATAAGCGAAGGCCGGCTCCTCGTGACGGTCCCGGAAGGGCTGGGCGCGGATAGGCTGACCGTCAGGTGCCGCATCGAGGGCACGGCCGCCGCGGAGGGCCCGGACGCCCACCTGATGCGCGCGCCGCTGCTGCGCTGCCCCGACGCCCAGAGGAGCCGCGGCCGCGTGCTGGTCGCCGGCACGCTCCACGAGCTGAGCTTCGACGTGCTGACGGACGCCATCCAGTCGGCGGCGGAGGGCTGGAAGCTCGCCTGCAACTTCAGCGGCCCCGCCCCGGAGGTCGTCGTGCGCGTCGTGCCCATGGTGCCGCAGCGCAGCGCCCGGGTCGTCAGCCTGTTCCACGTCTCCGCGTTCAAGGTCGAGGGCACCCACGCCGTATCGGTGAGCGACCCCGCACGGGCGGTCACGTCGCTCGACGTAGTGGTGCCGGAGGGCCACGTCGTGCGCCGCGTGACGGCTCCCGGCCTGCGCGATTGGGTCCAGGAAGGCCGGAATCTGCACGTCGAGGTCGCGGCCCAACCGCAGGCGACCGAGGTGCAGGTGCTCACGGAGGAGCTTCTGGGCGGCCGGCTCCGCCTCAGCCTCGCCCCGCCGGCCGTGCTCGACGTGACCGCCGCCCAGTACGTCGCCGCCGTGACCGTGACGCCGGACATCCAGCTCAAGACCGTCGGCGAGGAGCAGTCCTGGCGCGTGCGGCCGGAGCAGTTGCCCGCCGAGCTCGCCGCCGTGCAGCCGGCCGTGGCCTATCGGACCCGCGATGCCGCGCCGGCCATGGAGCTCGGAATCATCCCCGTCCTGCCCGCTATCCGCGGCGACGTCCAGGACCACGTGACCGTCGCCGAGGACCGCATACAAAGGGAGACCCTGTTTCTGCTGGAGATAGCGGACCGGCCGGTCGAGCAGCTCTCGCTGACGGTGCCGCCCGGCCTCACCGTGGAGAGGGTGGACGGGCCAACCATCGAGGACTGGGACGTGAACCGGGGCGGCGAGCTGCTCACCGTGCGCTTCCGCGGGCGCCTGGAGGGCGGCACGCACTTCCGCGTCATCTCCACCCGCCCGGCCCCTCCGGGCCAGCTGGTCCTGCGCGGCATCTACCTGACCGACGCGCCCAACCTGAAAGGGTGGCTCGGCATCAGCCCGGAGGTCTCGGTGGCCGTCCGCCCGCTGGAGGACGGCCGCACCAACATCGCCTCCGTGCGCACGGACAGCGCCCCCGCCTACCTGAAGGCGTTCGACCTGCGCTACCTCTACGAGTTCTACGAGGGCCAGTGGGACCTGGAGCTGCTCACGGAGACGGTCGCGCCCGCGTACTCGGCACGCGTGCTGAACGTGCTGGCCTTCCGGGCCGCGCAGGTCAGCGCGTCCGCGTTTGTCACGGTGCAGGTTCGCCAGGGCGGCCTGGCGGCGCTGGACGTCCGCCTGCCCGACAGCGCGGCCGCGCCGCAGGTGGACGCGCCAGAGGCCGTCTCCGTCGAGTGGGAGGACGGGACGGGGCACGTCCGCCTCCGCGGGCGGCGCACGGGGACCCTCAGCTTCCGCGTGGACTACAACATCGTCACGGGCATGGGGGGGGCCGCCGTCGAGGTCGAGCCGGTGACCGTCGACGGCGCGGCGGAGCAGAGCGGCGTCCTGCTGCTGACGCAGCTCCGGCCGGACGTCGAGGTGCAGGTCGGCGCGGCGCCCCGGTCGCTCCAGCCGGCGGAGGCGGCCGGGGACTACCCCGAATGGGGCTACCGGCGCGAGGATCCCGCGCTCGGCGCCTTCGCCTACCGCGAGACGGGCTGGCGCCTGCCCCTGACGGTCAAGCCCCAACCCCTCAGCGAGCAGATGCTCCGGGCCAACATCCCCCTGGCGAAGCTCGACACGCTCGTGCAGCGCGAGGCCGAGTCCATCAACCACCTGCGCCTCTACGTGACCAACACGAACCGGCAGTTCCTGACCATCGACACCGAGCGGCTCGGCCCGGGCGCGAGGCTCATCGGCGCGTACGTTTACGGCGAGCCGGTCAAGCCGTTCCGCGACGGGCAGGCGCTGCTGCGCCTGCCGCTGCTGGAGAACGAGAAGGCCGCCAGAGTAGGCGTGGCGCTGGTGGACATCATCTACCGGGTGCCTGCGGCGGGGCTTGGGGCCGTGGGGAAGGGCTCCTGCGCCGCGCCCGACCTCGGGCTCAACGTGGGCCAGCTCGAATGGACGGTCCGCGTGCCGGAGGACTACCGCCTGGCGGCGGTGGGGGGAAACATGGACAGGCCCGTCTCGGCGCCGCCGGCCGTCCCGAGCCTGGCCGGGCGGCTGCTCGAAGAAGTGGCCCGTCTCGTCGAGGCCAACCAGGGGAAGATCTTCGGCGTGCTTGCACTGGCCTGCATCTGCACGGGCCTGTTCGTCCTTATCCGCTGGACCGTCCGTTGGGTCTTTGAGGCCGGCGACGGTCGCTCGAAGCGGCTCCGCTGGGTGGTGGCGTCATCGGGCGCGCTCGTGGCCGTCGTCATCCTGATCGTGATCGCTGCAACAAGGGTGCGACCCAACATTGCAGGTGCCCGATACGCCTCGCAGCGCGCCAGCGACACGGCCAATCTGCGCGTTCTCGGCCTGGACATCGCCCTGTATCGGAACGACCACAACGGGGCGTTCCCGCCCAGCCTCCAGGCCCTCTATCCCGAGTACGCGGAGACTGAGGCAGAGTTCGTGTCCTGTCGCGACGGCCAGCTGCTCTCGTACACGCAACCCGCCCCGGACGCGCCAGGAGACACGGTCGTGGTGTACCATTGGCACGGGGATCTGGCGGTGACGCTGCTCGCCGATGGCAGCGTCAGAGCTGTCGAGCCCAGCGCGAAGGGCGATTTGGCTGACATACACACGGGGGAGTTCGTTGCGCAGAACCTGCCAAGGGCCGGGAGCGCCCTGGCGCTGAGCCAGAGAAAGGGGTTCGGCGGGCGGGAGATGAAGACGGAGGAGCTGGCGCAGGCCCTCGAATTGACCGACCAGTTGGCCGCCGGGGAACCCGTCGGGGGCCTGCGCGAGAGGGCCCGGCGCGTGGACGAGGCCCTCGTCGAGGCGAACATCGAGGGCGTCCAGAGCGCCGTTCGCCACTATATGGCGGACAACGAGGGGCGAATGCCCACCTCGGGTGACGACGTAGCGGGCTATCTGGATGAGAAACGCCTCAGGGACGCCGTCCGAGGCCTCTCGCAGGACGAGCTCATGCGCGGCAGCGCAACCCAGCAGCCCCAGGCCGCACCGGAGGGCGAAGAACAGAGGGAACTCAGACGGAGAGCCGAACAGGACGAGTCCCAACTCGCCCAGTCGCGATACAACCTCGGCCTGGCCTACGCGCAGAAGGGCGATTACTCCAAGGCGAAGGACCAGTTCGAGCGGGCCCTGGACCTGGACGCCGACTACGAGGACGCGCGCCAGCAGCTCGACCGCACGGAGGCCCTCGGCGAGATTGCCAAGAAGGCGGCACCCTCTTCCACGTATGCGCTCCAGGCCCCGGCGGCGGAGGCCGACAAGCTCGCCGAGCTTGAGCAGTCCCTGAGCAAGGAGGAAGCGGAGCTCGCCGAAGCAGCCTTCGACGCCCGCCCCGGCCCAGGAGAACGTCAGGCCGGCGTCGGGGGAGTGGCCGTCACGGACACGGGGGCGCTGGTGCCACAGGAGGACCGTCCGGCTGCAGCGCCACAGCTGGTGGCGGGCGCGGTCGTAAACGGGCTGGCGGTACCGCCCGCGCCCGAGATCATCCCGGAGGTGACCAGGCGCTTCGGGCGGGCCTCGCTGGTGCAGAAGGTCAGCGGCGGCCGGAGCCTCGGCGCCCTGCCCATGCAGATAGACTTCCCGACGCCGAAGACGGTTTCGTACGAGTTCGTCAAGCCGTTCGTGGGGCGCGCTTCGGCCGCCGTGTCCTTCCTGGCGGTGAGGCGCGGCGCCGGGCTGGCGACCGAACTGGCGCTCGCGGCCGTCGCGCTGGCGGCCTTCATCCTGATCCGTCGGGCCTCGCAGCGCCGGGCGGTGAGTTTCGCGGGAGCGGGGCTGCTGGTCGCGCTCGCCGCGCTGCTGGCCGCCCCGCCGACAGTTGCAGGCGTTTTCGCCGGCGCGGCGCTCGTCACGGGCGCCTGCCTGGCATGGGAAGCTATAGAAACGTCCGTTTCTCGCATCCGGAGAACCAGGACAAGGGAGAGCCGAGCATGAAACGAGTGAGCCGACTGAGCGTCATGTGCTGTGCCCTGTTGCTGCTGGCGGTGGCGGCTGTGGGGGCGTCGGAAGAGGCGCCGGCGCTCTCCCCCGCGCCGCCGGCTTCGGAAACGCCGAAGTACGTCATCGAGCAGGTCTCCGTCCAGGCGGCGCCCCGCGCCGGGGCGCTCGAGGGCCAGATGGTCCTCCAGGTGCGCCAGATCGGGGGCGACGATACGTGGGTCCCGATCCTCAGCGGCAACGTGGGCGTCATCTCGGCGCAGGTCACGGGGGGCGGCCTGTTCAAGGGCAAGCCCATGCTGATGCGGCGCGACGGCACGGTCGGCCTGCTGCTGCCGGGCAAGGGCGACTTCGCCGCCACGATCACGTTCGCCACGCCCATCGCGCGCGAGCAGCAGACCAGCTCGGCCATGCTGCCGATGGTCCCCGCCCTGACGGGCAGCTACGAGGTCACGCTGGAGGGCGGGAACCTGGAGGTCTGGCTCGAGCCCGACGTGCCCCACCAGGTCACCAGCGCAGCCGGCAGGACCGTTGTCACCATCTATGCGGCCGTGCAGGAGAGCCTGCGCGTGAACTGGAAGCCCGGCCCGGAACTGCGGGAGGTCGACCTGATCGCCTTCGCCGAGCAGAACATGCTGTTGGCGGTCTCGCCGGGCCTGATGCGCGTCGAGACGACCATCCAGTACAGCGTGCTCCAGGGGAAGATGCCGGAAGCGGGGGTGGAGCTGCCCGCCGGCTACTCGCTGCTGAAGGTCGAGGGGAAGAACCTGCGCACCTGGGACATCGCGGGCGAGGACCCGGGCCCGCGCACGCTCTCGGTCAGCCTGCTCGACCCGGAAGTGAGCGGATTCGAATTACGGCTGACTCTGGAGAAGACACTCGGCCCGGTGCCGGTCGAGATCGAGGCGCCCCAGATCACCGCCCTCGGCGTCATGCGCCAGAAGGGCGTCATCGCGGTGGCCGTCGAGAAGGGCCTCCAGGCCGAGATACTGGAGCGGGAGAACGTCGGGCAGGTGAACCTGTCCGAGATGCCCGATGCCTTCGGCGCGCAGAAGGACCGCATAAGCCTGTGCCTGCGCTACCTGGCGCAGCCGTTCCGCGTCGCGCTCCGGATCTCGACCATCGAGCCGAAGGTCCACGGCGAGGTCTCGTGCCTGACCGTGGCGTCGTTGCAGCGGTTCCGCCAGTACTGGCACGTGCAGTATGAGATCCGCAACGCGGGGCTCTTCCAACTCAGGCTGCGGCTGGATCCCGAAATGAAGCTGACCAGCCTGCGCGGCGAGGACATCAACAACCAGAGCCTGGACCCGGCAACCAACGTGCTGACCGTGGACCTGCGCTCCAAGGCCGAAGGGAAGTACGCCCTGAGCCTGCAGACCTACAGCGAGATAGCCGACCCGCAGAGGGCCGTCGTGCCGGCCATCGAGCTTGTGGGCGCGGAGAGGCAGTGGGGCACGATGGCTATGGCCGTGGATGCGGGCGTGGCCGTCGAGACGGGCGAGCTGAGCGGCATAAGCCAGATCGACGTGGCTGAACTGGCGGGCATGGCACCGGTGCAGGAGATGGTCCGGACGCAGGAAACGCCGGCGCCGATCCTGGCCTTCCGCTACCTGACCTACCCCTACGCGCTGGAGCTGGCGGTGAGCCGCATCCTGCCAGAACTGAAGGTCGAGCCGCACCATTACGTCCAGATAACGCGCAAGAACCTGCGCTATCACTCCCTTTTCGACTACCGCATCAAGAAGGCGGGGGTCTTCCAACTCCGGCTCCACCTGCCGGCCGAGCTTCGGGGCAGCCTGGTCGTGCGCGGCGATAAGGTCGAGGACTACTCCTACGACGCCGACACGTCGGTGCTGACCGTCCAACTGACCGAAAAGACGACCGACCAGGTGCAGCTCGAGGTGGAGACCGAGGCCCTTCTGGGCGAAGAGCTGCCGAAGGCCGGGGAGTCTGGCACGCTCGTCATTCCCGCCCTGTACACGCTGGACTGCGAGCAGGAGCGCGGCTACGTCGCCGTCGGCACGGACGAGAGCATCCGCCTCAAACGCGCCGGGGAGGGCGCCGGGCTGCACGACGTGGACGTGCAGGAGATAGCCCCCGCCCTGCTCCAGCGGGCGCGGAATGCAAAGCTCGCCTTCCGCGTCATCGAGTCCCCCTGGCAGCTCGACGTCGAGGTGACCAGCATCTCGCCGAAGGTGCTCGTGCGGACCTTCAACTACGTGCGGCTGGGCGAGGACTACCTGATGGGCGCGTCCACGGTCGAGTTCACCGTGCAGTACGCCGGCGTCAAGGAGTTCCTGGTCCGGCTGCCGGCTGGGGTCACCAAGCCCAACATCCGCGGCGAGAACATCAAGATCCAGGAGAAGGTCGAGGAGCCCGACGCGGACGAGGAAGCCGGAGAGCTGTGGCGCGTCGAGCTCCAGAGCGAGGTGAAGGGGCAGTATCAACTCATCTTCGAGTACAGCATGGACCTTACGCCGGAGGAGCAGCAGAGGCAGTTCGAGGGCCCCGTGGTCATCGGGGTGATGGACGAGGTGGAGCGCGAGATCGGCTACGTGGCCGTCACGGGAGACCCGTCGCTCGAGCTGGCGCCGCTGCCCGACGAGCTGAAGCACCTGACGCCGATAGACGAGGAGGAGATCCCCGTGCAGTTCCGGCAGCTCCCGCCGTCGGTCGCAGCGCAGATCGGCCGGGAGACCGTGCCCATCCTGTTCGCGTTCCGCTACATGGCCCATCCCTACCTGCTCGCGCTCAGCTCGGTGCGTCACGACGAGGCGGACGTCGTGACGGCCGTCATCGAGACGTGCAAGCTGGACACGACGCTGACGCGGGAGGGCAACCGCATCACGAGCCTGATCGCCAGCATTCGCAGCCGCTACCAGCCGTTCCTGGAGGTCCGGCTTCCGGAGAACGCCAAGCTCTGGCACGCCCTGGTCAACGGGCGGCGCGTGCGGCCGCTGGTCGAGGAAACGTCCGACGGCGAAGTGACCAAGATACCCATCGCCCAGGTGCAAGGCGTCCAGGGCCCCGTTAAGGTCGAAGTCCAGTGGGAGGAACTGGGCGTCGAGGAACTGGGCAAGCTGACCTCGGTCGGCCTGACCATGCCCTCGTTCCGCGGCGTGCGCGTGCTGCGGCTCGGCTGGGTGCTGCAACTGCCGCGCGGATACCGGGTCATCAGTTCATCGGGCACGCTGGAACGACTGCGCAACGAGCGCTACTTTGAGTCGTCCATCCGCGACCTTCAGCCCACTGCCACGCCGGGCGAGCAACAATGGGAAACCCAGGTCGCTGGCGGCCAGGCGGCCAGGAACCCACAGTGGATGTCCAACGCGGAGGTCCTCACCGGCCGCGTCAGCGGGAAGGGCGTCCGGGAGGCGCCTGTGTTCGCCGGGACCAAGCCGCACCTGCCGGAGCAGTTCTACTTCCAGGGGCTGATCCTGAACCCCGACGTCCCGGCCCACGTCAACGCAAGGTGCGCGGCAGGTTCGGCGGCCCAACTGCTGATGGGCTTGATAGTGCTCGTCGTCTTCGGGCTCTGCGCGCTCATCTGGCACAAGAGCGGCCTGTCGCCCGTCGCCAGCTTCGTGGTGCTGCTGGCGGTCGTGCTGGGGGTGGCGGGACTGAAGATAGTCGCCGAGGACAACTACGCGCCGTTCCTCCTGGCCGGGCTCCTGACAGTGGCGGGCGCGGCGGTGCTGCTGGCCTTGGGGACTATCAGCGCCCGGATAGGCCGGCGCATCAGGGGGACGACCGGATAGCGCGGGGAGTCATCCAGACGGTTTTGGTGCCGAACGCGCCCGGGAGGCCCGGGGTGGCGGGTCAAAGCCCGAGGTCCTTCGCGGCGGGATAGTAATCGACCAGGGCCTTGCCTTCCAGCCGCTCGGCGTATGCCTCCTCAGCGTCCATCCGCCTGCGGGCGAGCAAGTCCTGCTCTATCCGCGCCTGGGCCTCCGTGAAGGTAAGGACGCGGCCGGACGTCAGGCGCTCGAACTTGACGATGGCGTACCCGCCCGTCACCTGTCTCACGGCGGAGATCTGGCCGACCTCAAGTCCCTCCACGGCCTGGGGGCGCCAGTCCAGGTTGTCCTCCGGCAGCTTGACCTCGTGGAGGCCGCCGGGGTAAGCGTCGCGGTCGGCCGAGTAGCGGTCGGCCATCAGGGCAAAGCCCGCACCGCCCTCGATTTCTCTCAGTACCGCCGCCGCCCTGGTCTGCATCTGCGGCACATCCGCCGGTTCCACGACGGCGAACAGTATCTGGCGATATGCCAGAACCGCGGGGACCTGGAACTCGTCCCGGTGTGCCACATAGTATTGCCGCACCTCAGCGGGGGCAATGCTGATGTCGGAGTAAACCTTCTCCCACAGCAGCTGCGAGACGAGTGCGTTGTCCACCTGCAGCTTCCTGTACTGCGCGGCGGTCAGGCCCATCTCGGACAACTTCACGCGCGCCTTGAGTCTGGAGCCGATTCGGGCCTCGAACTTGCGGAGTTGCTCCTCCGCGAAGGCGTCCAGAACCACCTCGTACTGCTCGTCCATGACGTATTGTTCCCGGGCTGCGTCGAGCAGCACGCGCCTGCGGACCAACGCGCGAAGGGCGCGTTTCTTCATCTCCGTCTCCAGCCGTTCGTAGCCCAGTGGCGGAGCTTCCAAGGAGTGCTTCGGCACCT
>Ga0180432_10000885_pt1 | contig 48488 bp, 37 predicted proteins | sample SS_ome_10_FD_132414 | JGI IMG/M metagenome (GOLD analysis project Ga0180432, IMG submission 132414) | Hypersaline lake sediment archaeal communities from the Salton Sea, California, USA - SS_1_MS_2 metaG | ecosystem: Environmental > Aquatic > Non-marine Saline and Alkaline > Hypersaline >...
AAGAGGGACTCGCCAGGTCTGCCGAGTACGGCATTCGCGATGACGCGGGCAAGACCCACTGGGATACGATCGTGCGGACACCGGGCCAAGGCAACATCCGCTCCCTCGACGCCGACGAGTGCATGACGGTGCGCGCACTCCTGGATGTTGGCCGCGACGCGTTCTGGCGGCAGCCGGCCGATCCGCTCTCCTGGCGGCGTGTCCACCTCTCATTTTGGCTGCACGTGTATTTGACCAAGCTCGGCCTGGCGTCTCCCCGGGTCGGGCGGATCTTCGTGGAGTTGCGGCAGCGGAATCTCACTGACTCCCATCAGGTCTATCAGTGGCTCCAGGATGCCTCGGGCCTGAGCGCAGACGCCCTTGAAGAAAGCTTCCTGCGATTCTGCACCACTGGTCTCGTGCCCCGCCGCCGGCAGCAAGGCAACCCGGAGTAAGCAAGAACGCCAAGAACGCCAAGGGGGACATTCTGGTTTTCCCGACCCGTGCCGTAATGCAGAATGTCCCCTTTCTTTGGGGGTTGAAGCGTGGGGATCGTTTCACGATAATGTCTGCGGCCGAACCTCCGGAGGGCTGCGGTCCATAACATGTTGCGGCAGCGGAGGTTCAGTGACGAGACTGCTTCTTGTCCTGCCGTGCGCGGGCGGCCGAACGGCGTGCGGCTGCGCCCTGGGTGGAGCAGGGGTTGCGCCCGCGGGGTGCTCCCCGGCGGAGCCAGGGTCGGAGCGGGTCCCGGCGCGCCGGAGGACGCGGGGCAGACCGCCAGCCGGAGGCTCACCGGCCGGCAGCGGCGCGAGCACCGGCGGCGCCCTCGGGCGGGAAGAAGCTCTCTGCTCAAGGCAAGCATCAATGTGGAGGCGACCGATGGCGATACGGCGGCTGGTGATCCTGCATCTTGCCCTGGCGGTGGTGTCGTTGAGCGGGGGCTCCTGCTCTTCTTCCGGCGGTGGAGGTGGGGGCGACCGCGGGCAGGACGGTGGAGAGGACTCCCCGGCTCGTGCCGACGGGGTGACCGGCCTGGGAGCCGAAGAACTGCCGCACTATGACGAGATACCGCCGGCAACCGTGCCGGCCCAGATCCGCAACCAGCAGCGGTCCGCCGGGCGTGATCTCTCGGAGCTGACGCCCACGCCGCGATACCAGGGCCTGCTGAACTCCTGCGTGGGCTTCAGCACGGCGTACGGCCTGATGACCTACCTGGCCGCGACGCACGTCGAGGGCTGGGCGGACCTCGACACGCCGGAGCGGCAGTTCAGCCCGGCGTTCGTGTTCAACCAGGCGAACTCGGCCGCCATGGGCCGGCCCGGCGCCGCCGGCAAGAGGTGCGACCAGGTCGGCGCGTACCTGGCCGACGCCCTGATGCTGCTTCGCGACACGGGCTGCGCCACCTGGCACGACATGCCCTACGACTCGGGCGAGTGCGACGCCCAGCCAGCGGCAGCGGTCCTGTCGGCGGCGGGCGACTTCAGGATCGAGCGGTTCGACAAGACCGACACCGACGTGGAAACCGTCCGCAGCTTTCTCGACCAGGGCGTCCCCACGATCGCGGTGCTGAGGATCGGCCCGGGCTTCTATCAGCTCGGCGCGGAGGACATCTATGACCAGGCGGACACGGCCACGGCGGATCTCAAGCACGCCGTCCTGGTCGTCGGGTACGAAATCGAGCCGGCCACGATCAAGATCATGAACTCCTGGGGGACAGAGTGGGGCAACGGCGGCTACGGTCGCATCTCGGCGGAGATCTGGCCGGATGTCGCCTCGGAGCTGTGGGTCGTGGAAAACGGGCTGCTGGGACCGACCGGCACGGTCTCCCAGCCAACCGGCGCGAAGGGCCAGACCGCACGGCAGCCGGCCGACGCCGGCTGGTGCGCCGTCAGCCCCAAGCTGGACACCGACGGCGACGGGTACACCGATCTCATCGAGCAGATCTTCGGGCTCGATCCGCAGACGCCCGACGAGAACCCGGACTTCGTCGACCGACCCGACGCCGACCGAGACGGCTACCCGGACACCACGGAAGTGGTGTTCGGCACCGACACCCGGGACGCCTCGGATTTCCCCTTCGACTGCGACTACGCCTTCCCGGCGGGCTTCTTCGACGAGGGCGACGGCGGCGATGACGGCCCGGTGGGCCGCCTCACCGCGGTGGTCCACTCCCAGAAGACCGGCGGGCGCGGGGGGGTCGTGCCCGGCTCGGTGGTCGTGCTGGAGGTCAACGGAGACGGAAACCCCGACGTCGCGGTGGCCAACACCGGCGGAACAGCGGACGGCGAGGAGGGCACCGTCTCGGTGCTGCTGGGCAACGGGGACGGCACCCTGGCCGAGCCGCTGACCATCGAGGGTCTCGCCGAACCGGAATTCCTGACCGCGGTGGACCTGAACGGCGACGATGCCGCCGACCTGGCGGTCGGCTCCTCCACCAGCGACGAGGTGACCTTCCTTCAGGCGGACGGCGCCGGCGGTTACGCAGTCGTCGGCACGCTCGAGCTGAACCACTACCTGAGCCGGCCCATGCTCGTGGTCGACCTGGACGGCGACGGGCAGGATGAACTCCTGTCCCGGCACAACGAGGGAGTCGACATCTACGCCGCGGAGGCCGGAGGGCTCTACACCTGGCTCCGCGAAGTCGTGTTGCAGCACGATGCCGAAGCGGCGCTGGTGGGCTCGCTGTGCACGCAACCGGCGGCGGATTTCAACGGCGACGGACTGGTCGACCTGGCCAACACGACGCTGCGATCCCCGACCTCCGAGGACATCGCCGCGGGCGACCTGGACTATGCCCTCAGTCTGTCGATCTGGCTGGGGGCGGAGGACGGGCTGAGCTTCACCCGAACCGACGTGCTGGAGGTTCCTGTCCCCTACGAGCAGTTCAGTCAACTGGCCCTGACCTGCCCGGTGGTCGGCGAGTTCAACGGTGACGGACGACCCGACCTGGCGGGCTACCTGGGTGAGGATCAGGGGATGTTCCTGATTGCCGGCACGGCCCAGGGCGCCGCCCCGACCGCCAGGAGATTCGACGGCCCGCCGGAGGCAGCGATTCTCTGGGTAACCACGGCCGTGGATACGGACGGCGACGGTTTCGACGACCTGGTGCTCCCCCAGTCGGACGGGACGCTGGCCCTGTTGCGCAACGACCAGGCCGGCGGATTCGAGTACTTCCGGAGCGATCCGGGGGCCCTGGTGGATCACACCTTCACCTCCGTGTTGACCCAGACCCCCCTGGTGCAGGCGGTCGGCGACCTGAACGGCGACGGACGCGAAGATGTCATCACCCACGGCATATCCGTCGAGGACCTCTTCGACCCCGTGTACGAGGGAGTCGTCGTGGTCTACGAAGACCTGCGCCCGCTGCGCGAGTAGGTGGAGGACGATGCGCCGGCTGCTGCAACGGCCCTGGCCGGCGGGGGCGCGAACCGGTCTCTATGGATCCAGGCCGAAAGGACCAGGAGCATCACCGGCACTCGCCTGCTTCGTCGCCGGCGACACCGGTGAGAACGGGTGTTCATCGTCCGCGGTGAACGGGGCGGGCGGCGGACCCGGCCCGACTGGTCACCAGGCTGGCGCCCGCTGGTCTGATCGGGGGCTGGCACTCGCCCGGGCGGGCGGTCGCGGTCTTCAGACGCGGACCTGAACGAACTCCGGGGTGCCGGCCGCCGGGCGGCTGGGCTCGCGCTGCGGCTCGGGGCGGGGTGAAACGTCGACCAGCGGCACCGCCGGGCCCGGCGGTGCCACCCGGCGGGTCACCGGCCCGCGGCGCAGGCGGTGGATCCAGCGCAGGGAGTCCACCGTGTTGGCACACAGCCCCACCATGCCGCGGAGCTGATCCAGGGCCCCCGCCAGGGCCAGGCTGTTGCCCGGCCGCACCAGGGCCCTCACGAGGTTGACGGGGTTGTAGTACATGGCGTAGGCCAGCAGCACGTTGCGCTGCGTCCGCCAGGGGCGCTCCAGGGACGAGGCCACCACGTGGTTCCCGTCGAACTGCCACTGCTCGACGGGCTTGCCGGCCACGCGCTCGAAGACCAGCCCCTGCTCGAAGGTCGGCTCGTACGAGCGGGTGCCCACGGCCGGCGTCAGCACGGTGACCTGCAAACTCTGGGCCCCGTGCCGGCGCAGAAAGCGCACCTGGTTCAACAGGCCGTAGGGTCCGTCCCGGGTGTACAGCGGCTGGCTGTCGTGGTGCATCATCATGGGCATGGGCAGGATGCCCCGCCGGTTGAGCAGCCCGAACAGCTCCGCCGTGCCGTTGACCGACTGCCCCTTCTTGATCAGCGTGGCCGTCAGATCCTCGATGCCGATCCACAGGGCCCGCAGGCCGGACACGCGCGCCTCCCGCAGCAGGTCGCGGTTCTTCCAGGTGTCGTGGGCCGTGGCCTCCGTCCCCCAGCGCACCGCCTTGCGCAGCGGTCTGCCGGCGATCTCCGCCCGCGACAGAACCTCGAACATCGTCTCGGCCGCCGAGCGCCGGTTGAAGAAGTTGTCGTCGGTGCCGAAGAAGAAGCGGATGCCCAGCTCCTCCCGCAGCCGTTTCATCTCCTCCAGCACCCGCTCCCCGCTCTTGTGCCGGAAGGTGCGCTGGTTGTACGCCGGGATGGGGCAGTAGTCGCAGTTGAACTTGCAGCCCTGCGAGAGCACCAGCGAGCCGATGGGCGAGTGCCGGCCGACCCGCGAGACGGGCAGCGGCTCGGCCCGCAGGCCCCGCCCGCGGTGCGGTCGCTCGAGCAGGCCGTAGGCGTGCACCGGGTGGGGCAGCTCGTCGAGGTCCTGCACCAGCCGCTGGACACCGGTGGTGACCAGCGGCGCGTCGGCCGCCTCGTCCTGCCGGTAGACCAGGCCGGGCACGGCCGGCAGGGCCCCCTCCCGCCGGGCCCGCCCGAAGGCCTCCCGCATGGTGCCCTGCCGCCCGCGGTGGTGCAGCAGCACCTCCACGAGCTGCATGAGCACGTAGTCCTCACCGGTCACCGCGATGTCGGCGGTCACCCGGGCATCACCCCGCACGTCGAACAGATCCCAGGGCTCGTAGATCGCCTTGGGCCCACCGGCCAGGATCAGCGGCCGATCCGCCTGCGGAACCGAACACGCGTCGGCCAGCAGCCCGTAGGCCTGCTCCGCGTGGATCTGCATGCTGGAGATCAACAGCAGTTCGAGCGGAGCACCGCCCAGCCGGGCGGCGCTGGGCCGGAACCGTGGATTCCACTGCTGGAGCACGATCCGCACCGGGCCCACGCCGGAGTCGTGCAGCGCCCCGGCCACCGCCCGGGCGCCGGCCGGAGCCATCCGCTGAGTGCTGAACAGGTAGGGTAGCAGCCGTGTACGCCGGTCGAAGGCGTAGACCACCACCGTCGGGATGCTCTGGCCGTTCGCCAGCGCCCGCACCCGGCGCCGCAACTCCGGGTACTCACCCGGCCTGGTGAACTCGTCGCCCCTGGGACGTTTCGGCAGCTCCATGGCCAGACCTCCGTTTCCTCACACCCCCGGCCCCCTGACTCCGCTGCGGCATCCCTGCCCCCGGAGACAGACGGCGTTTCTTCCCGTCCTCAGCACCTGGCCGGCCGGCGGGCCGGATCACCGTCGGTGCCGGAATACGGCACCACAGGTCCGATCCCCACCCGACGGGGAGCCCGGTCCCCGCGGTACGGTGGCATTCTCCCCGGCCCCCCCACCGGCCGCAACCGCGCCCCGCCCTCACCGGCCGGAACGCCACCCGGGCACAGCTCTTCCTGGTATCCCGTTTCAGACGCGCCGCTTCTTCCCGTCCGCGCTTCGGGAGGGTCACCCGGCGGTCGTACCTCCGCGCGGACCCCGCCGCCGGCCGGCTCTGCTCCGTCCGCGGCTCGATACGCTGCCGTGTTTGCAGGCCACTGCACGGGAGCCCCCGACCTTACAGGCTGGCCGCCACCCTCCGGAAGTGGTGCCCCACGATGGCCAGGTGCATGGCCTCCCCAAAAGCCCGCGGATACAGCAGCAGAGCCTTGGCGAAATACTTCCAGTACTCCCGCCGCCCGCGATTCCGTACCCCCACCACCCAGAACGAACGCAGCAGCGCCCGCAGGTCACGCCAGCGAAACCGGGCCCGGGGGCCGCGTTCCCGGTACTCGCGCAGGAACGTCAGCGCCCGGCGGTAGTACGCCTGGGGCGCATACAGGCGCTGCACCAGCTCACGATACCCGGTGAGCAGCGTCTCGCGGTCCAGCTTGGGAATGAAGTTCAGCACCGCGTCCAGGTTGTTGCCCGTGCTCTCGCCCAGCAGCCGGCCCTCCTCCTTCAGCCGGGCATACAGCCGCGTCTGCGGCAGGGCGTTGAGCAGGCCGACCATGGCGGTGACCACCCCCGCATCCTGGATGAACCGCCACTGGCGCTCGAAGATGCTGGGCGAATCGTGGTCGAAGCCCACGATGAAGCCGCCCAGGACCTGGAGGCCCGCGTTCTGGATCTCGCGGACCGCCGCCACCAAGTCCCGCGAGCTGTTCTGGAACTTGGCGCATTCCGCCAGGCTCTGTTCGTCCGGTGTCTCCAGGCCGATGAACACGCTCTTGAACCCGGCCGCCACCATCAGCTCCAGCAGCTCCGGATCGTCCACCAGGTTCAAGGAGGCCTCGGTGATGAACGGCAGCCGGACCTTCCGCCGGGCCCGCCACTCGATGAGGGCCCGCAACAGCTCCTTCACCCGCGCCTTGTGCCCGATGAAGTTGTCGTCGACGATGAAGATGCCGCTCTTCCACCCCGCGTCCACCAGGGCGTCCAGCTCGGCCAGCATCTGGGCCGGCGTCTTGACGCGCGGCACCCGCCCGTACATGGCCACGATGTCGCAGAACTCGCAGTTGAACGGGCACCCCCGCGAGAACTGCACCGACATGCTGGCGTAGTGCCGGAGGTTGATCAGGTCCCAGCGTGGCACGGGGGTGTCGCCGAGCTGCGGCTTCTCGGGGTCCTGGTAGATGGGCCGCAGACACCCGGCCGTCAGATCGCTCAGCAGCCGGGGCATGATCCCTTCGGCCTCACCGACCACGAAGTGCGGGATCTCGGGGAAGCGATGGTGCCCGGTGGTGAACAGCGGCCCCCCGGCGATCACCGGCTTGCCCAGCGCCGCGCTGCGGGCCGCCACTCCCCGGGCCGACGCCTCCTGAACGATCATGGCCGAGATGAAGACGTAGTCCGCCCACTCGATCGCCGCGTCGGCCAGCCGCGTCACGTTCAGATCGACCAGCCGCAACTGCCAGTCATCCGGCAGCATGGCGGCCACGGTCAGCAACCCGAGTGGCGGGAAGGCCGCCCGTTTGCTGACAAACGGCAGGGCGTGCTTGTAGCTCCAGAAGGTGTCGGGCGTGGCGGGTGATACCAGGAGAATCTTCATGCAGGGTCCCCGGGACGCGGCGGCCTAACCATTCGACCCTGCGTCCGGCCACAAACCTCGCCAACCCATCCCCGGTCCCCTCGCCGGCGCCGGCCCGGCCGACCACGGCAGGCACGTCGCCCGCCGGTGCCGGCACGCGCGGGCCCAACCGGTGCTGCCACCGTGGGGCAGGGCCTCCGCCGGGCCCGCGCGTCGGCGCCGCCTGTGCCGTCTACCACCCCCGACTGCGACCGCGGCCGCCGCCGCCGCCGCCGCCGCCCGGGCGCGGCGCCCGAGGCTGGGCCTCGTTCACTTTGATGGTCCGGCCGCCCAGGCTGCGACCATCCAGGGCGGCGATGGCCGCCTCCGCTTCGGACTTCGAGCCCATCTCCACAAACCCGAAGCCCTTGCTTCGGCCCGTGGCCCGGTCCTCGATGATCTGGACGCTCTGCACCGTGCCGTGCTCGGCAAAGAGCGCCTCGATGTCCGCGTTGCTGGTGTCGTAGCTCAGGTTCCCAACATACAGCTTCGTGCTCACCACGAGTCTCCTCGGGACGCGCACACCATCAACGTCCAGGCGCGCCCCCCTCTCGGCTTGGACGAGGAAATCGCCCGCCATCCTTCGCATCCTGGCCAAAACGGCACTTCGGGCACGTGGTTGGAGGTGAAATCGACGGCCGGCTCCAGCCCCTTCCGGATCACCCTGCCCCGCGGGACACGGCTCACTGCCCGGACGGCGCTGCTCCTCGCAAACACAGAACAGACTTCGGTCGGCAACGCTTGCCGACCATTCCTCGACGGGGCTGATCGCGGCGCTCGCCACAGCACCACCGCAACCATCCCGTCGCTCAATCGAGCTTCGCTGACCAATCCGGCTTCGGAGGAGAATGCCCAATACGGGTGGGACGTCCTCAAGAAAAGGAGTGATCAAGAAAGATCGACTACTGGCGGGAGTGTAGCCACCCGGCCGCAAATGTAAATGCAAAAAGACCACCGGGCCACCCTTTTTTTCGTTCGCAGCCTGCCGAGCACGCTGGTTCCCGGGGACCCGCCACAGCCGGGCAACACCCTCCACCGACCCCCCAGCGAGGGGTATCCTGCCTTCTAACTCGATTCGACAATGGCGGTTAGGCGACCGCTGCCCCCGGACCTCCTCACCCGCCCCGCCCGGCCGGCACCCCCACGAAGCGGGCTGCGCCCCGGCGTGAGGATCGACACCGCCACCCGCGCCCGCAACCCGGCGACCGCTCACCGTGCCGGTGTCAGCAGGATCAGCCGACCGCCGTGACCGCAGGTGACCAGTTCCGATCCGGGGTGAGCGGCGTCGAAGTCCCCTGCGACCAGGTGATGCAGCGGGCGCTGCCCGCTGAAGATCCGCCTGCTGTGCCAGAAGCCCCCTGCGTCCCGCACGAGCTGCACGACGTTCCGCGAGTAACCGCACGCGTAGAGCTCGGCCCCCGGCACCTCCGGGTCGACGTCCGCCACGGCCACGCCGCGGATCTTCCCCGCCTGCCGGGCAAGGCACTCGGCCCGCCAGCCGGCATCCTGCCGCCTCGCCAGCGTGACCTTGCCGCCATCGCCACCGATCAACACGCCGGCCGCACCCGCCGCCACCCGGCTCTGCCCCACGGGGTCGGCATACACCACCTCGTGGCACCAGCCGAGCTGGCCCTCCCACAGGGCGACCACCCGCCCGTCCGAGCCGCACACCAGCACCTCGAGCCCCTCACGCTGGGGCAACACGTCGGCGATGGCGGCGATCTTCAGGCGATCGCTGGCCACGTAGATGGTCTGGTCACGCCACCGGGCCCCCTCCCGCCGGAGCAGGGTGACCCGGTGACTGAACCCGCAGACCACGATCTCGTTGCCCGGATACCGCGCGGCAACGTCGCCCAGCGCCACGCCGTGGATCATGTGGTCGTCCCGGAAGATCGGCGTCGCCTGCCAGCCCTTCCCCTGGCGATGGATGAGCAGCACCTGGCCCGGCCCGGTCAGCGACTCGGGCCCGCTCACCATGCCCACGCCCACGAACTCGCAGCCCGGCGAATCAGGAACGGCGTCGCCGATCGCCCCCATGATCAGCTCCCCCGCACTCCGGTGGATGCACTCGGGGGCGCGGTGCGTCGCCCCGCCGCGCACCAGCCAGACCTCGCCAGCGGCGCTGACGGCCACGACCTCCTTACCGGGGCTGTCGGGGTCCAGGTCCCCGATGGCAGCACCGCCCAGGCCGTGGTCGCACTCCAGCAACACGTCCGCCGTCCACTCCCCGTCCCCGGCCAGCCCGCCCCGCACCACGCAGAGCACCACCGCAACGAACACCCCTCGGCACATCCGCCATCTCCTTTTTCCGATCAACCAGCCGGCATCGCCGCCGGGCCCCGACACCCGGCCTCCGGCCTCGCCCGGGACATTCTCCGCTCTTGTAAGCCAGGCGTCCATGATCAACACTGGGCCGGTGCAGGCCGGCGACCGGCGCAGAGTCCGCCGCGCCGGCCGGGCGCCGGGAAGACCGCCGCCGGCCGGAACATCGCCCGACCTGTCGAACCGCCAGGGGGGCATACCATGAAGCAGATAAGTACGTGTGTAACTGTTGTTTTGGCACTGGCGGCCGCCGGGCCGCTGACCGCCGATGTCGGCCAGCGGGCCCCGCTCTTCGACAGCCTGGACGAGCATCTCAACCCGGTCAGCATGGCGGACATGATCGACGGGCGCCCCCTGGTCCTGGCCGTCGGCTCCTGCACCTGACAGCCGTCCTACATCAACTTCCAGGTGCTGGAAGACGTCTATCGGAAGTACCGCGACCGGGTGAACTTCGTCTGGGTCTACGGCCGCGAGGCCCATCCCGAGGAGCTCCCCTTCGGCACCGGATTCGAAACCCGGGACCTGGGCTGGGATCACCGCTACTTCGCCACCACCACCATGGAGCAGCGGGCCCGGCGGGCCCGGTGGATGAAGACCGACCTCGCCCCGGACGCCGAGATGCCCATGATCATCGACTACGTCGACAGCCCCCTCGGCCCGGACGATGCCATCAAGCAGGCCTACGTGGGCGGCGGCTTCTACTCCGGCTTCGTCATCGACTGCGACGGGACGATCGTCCACCAGGCGAACTGGGCGTGGTTCAGCCCGGGCGGGCAGTGGTGGGGCCTGCCGCTGGAACCGGTGGCCGAGCTCGAGGCCTTCCTGGATGACTACCTCGCCGATCCGCCACCCTGCTACCAGCCACCGGCCGGCGCCGCCGGTTCGGAGGCCCGGGCCGGCGCGCCCGACCCGCCGGCCACCATCCTGCTGGTCGACGACGACAACGGCAAGAAATACGAGGGCTACTTCCGAATCCCCCTCGGCAACCTGAAGACCCGGTACGACCTCTGGGAGGTGCACACCGCTGGATCGCCGCCGGCGGGCCTGCTGGCCGACTACCGCGTGGTCGTCTGGTTCACCGGCGACCAGAGCCAGCAGACCCTGACCGCTGCGGACCAGGCTGCCCTGGCCGCCTACCTGGACGGGGGCGGCAAACTGCTGCTCAGCGGTCAGGACATCGGGCAGGACCTGGCCGGTTCCGCCTTCTATCAGGACTACCTCCACGCCACCCTCGTCGAAGACGACGCCGACGCCGTGCAGGTGGTCGGCCAGGACATCCTCACCGGCATCAACGCCAGCCTGGTGGGCGGCGACGGGGCGGGCAACCAGACCTCCCCCTCCCGCATCTCCCTGGGCGACGGTGCTGTCGGCCTGTTCCGCTACAGCACCGCCGCAGACCCCGCCTGGGCCGCCCTGCGCTGGCAGGGCCACTACCAGGTGGTCTACCTGGCCTTCGGCCTCGAAGGCTTCGGCAGCATCGGCGCCGCCGCGCCGCGGTTCAAGACCGTGCGCAACGTGCTGGCCTGGTTCGACGAACTGCCCTGCCCGGGCGACATCGACTTCGATGCCGACGTGGACCTCGACGACTTCGCCCTGTTCGGCAGCAGCCTGGCCGGTCCCGGCGAGACCCAGGTGCCCCCCGGCGTGGACTTCACCCACTTCGCCAGGGCCGACCTGGACCTCGACGGTGACGTCGACCTGGCCGATTTCGACCGCTTCCAGGAGCGCTTCGGCGACGTCTGCGAATAGACGCCTCTCCTCCCTCCAACACCCCGATCCGGCGCCGGCGGGGTGCGGCAGGCAAAGCTGCCGCGCCCCGCCGCGTGACCGGGCGCCCGCGAGCTGCCTGCCGCCGACCCGCCGCCCACCCGAGCCGACCGGAATCATCGTGGCCGCCGCAGATGTTGAGATCTAGAGTCTCGCTGAGACTACCGACCCGGGCACTCGACCTGATCGACGGGCTCGGCAGGCGGCACCCCTTCCCGGTGCCCGAGCAGGAAACCTGGCTGATTCAGCCAAGGAGAGCAGCATGAAACCCGCCCCTGGGCACAGTGTTCCCTGGACCACCGACGCCGGCCAACTGGCCATCCGGGTCATGCTCGGAGTCGTGTTCCTCTACCACGGCGGCCAGAAGCTGTTCGGCTGGTTCGGCGGAAGCGGCCTCGCGGCGACCGGCGAGTTCATGGCCGGCATGGGGATTCCCCTGCCCGAGCTGAGCGCCTTCCTGGCGGGCGCCGCCGAGTTCGCCGGCGGGCTGGCGGTGTTGCTGGGCATCGGTGTCCGGCTGGCGGTGGTGCCCATGGTCTTCACGATGCTGGTGGCCAGCTTCGTCGTCCACGGCCAGGCGTTCGGCCTCCGCAACGGCGGAATGGAGTACGCCCTCACCCTGGCCGTCGTCCTGACGGGCCTGGGCCTGACCGGGCCGGGGCGCTGGACGTTGCCCGCCCTGATCCGCTGCCGCCGGCCGGGCGTCCCCCCAACACAACGGCCTGAACAACCGGCGCCCGCCCCCACCGCCGACGCCTGAATTCACCGCAGCGGCTCCGCCGAGTGGACTTTCGGCAAACCGTGAATATACCCCCCTGGGCAAGGCCGCACGGCAACACCGGCCCCCCAACGGAGATGCCCATGACCACCGACCCGCTCTTCAACCCGCTCACCCTTGGCTCCCTGAAGCTCCCCCACCGGGTGCTGATGGCCCCGCTCACCCGCTCGCGGGCCCGGCAGCCCGGCGACGTCCCCTGGGCCCTCAACGCCGAGTATTACCACCAGCGGGGCTCCGCCGGCCTGATCATCAGCGAAGCCACGCAGATCAGCCCCCAGGGCAAGGGATACGCCTTCACCCCGGGCATCCACTCCGCCGAACAGGTCGCCGGCTGGCGGCTGGTCACCGACGCCGTGCACAAGGCCGGCGGTCGCGTCTTCTGCCAGCTCTGGCACGTGGGCCGCATCTCCCACCCCGCATTCCAGCCGAACGGGGAGTTGCCCGTCGCCCCCTCGGCCATCCGCCCCAACGCCCAGACCTACCTGGAATCCGCCGGCGGCATGGTGGACATCCCGACGCCGCGCGCCTTGCGCACCGATGAACTGCCGGCGATCATCGACCAGTACCGCCGGGCCGCCCGCCGCGCCAAGGAAGCCGGCTTCGACGGTGTCGAGATCCACGGGGCCAACGGCTACCTCCTCGATCAGTTCACCCGCGACGGCACCAACCACCGCGACGATGCCTACGGCGGCTCGCTCGAAAACCGGGTGCGGCTGCCCATCCAGGTGGCCCGCGCCGTGGCCGAGGCCTGGGGACCGGATCGGGTGGGCTACCGCATCTCGCCGGCCGGCACGTTCAACGACATGTCCGACTCGGATCCGGCCACCACCTTCGCCCACCTCACCGAGCGGCTCAGCAGCCTGGGCCTGGCGTACATTCACGTGGTCGAGGCCTTCGCCGGCCAGCAGCCCGACGACGAATCCACCGCGGCAGTCCGGGCGGCGTTCGACGGCGTTTACCTGGCCAACGGTGGCTACACCGCCGCCAGGGCCCGCGAGCGCATCTCCTCCGGCCGGGCCGACGCCGTCACCTTCGGCGAACTCTTCATCGCCAACCCCGACCTGCCCGAACGCTTCCGCCGCAACGCCCCGCTCAACGAGCCCGACCGCTCGACCTACTACGGCGGCGACGAACGCGGCTACACCGACTACCCCGCCCTGGCCGATCAGCCGGCCGCCCTCGCCGCTCAGCGGGATTAAGCCGCAGGCGACCACCTGCCCGGCGACCGTAGCGCGCCCGCCCCCGGCGAGGGTCGATCCCCGGCAGCCGCGGGCGTCCGCCGCCGGGCGGGAGAACCGAACCCCCCCGCCACCTGTCCGCACGTGGCCCCGCTTCGGCCTGCCCGCGGCAAGCTTCAACGCCACGACCCCGGACCAGGTGGGCACAGGGGGATTGTCCCGCGGACGGCGGTACAATACACTGGGATCGTCGGGAGGTCCCCAGGCGAGAAGCGGCTGTTCATGATACTGAAGGCCTCGGCACGCCAGCCCCCGCCGGGGGCAGAAAGGCCCGGCCGCGGCACCACCCGGCGGCGCGCTGTGCGGACGGCGGGCAACCGTCTTCGCGAGGCGCAAACCGTCAACGCCGGCACGCCGCAGCACCGGGCGTTGGTGCGTACCGCGCCGTTCGGGCTTACGGAGCCACGATGACCGATCCCGCCCTGCTCGCCGCCCTGTTGGACAGCATGAAAAGCCCCGTGCTCTTCGCCGACACGGAGCACATCACCCGCTACCTGAACCGGGCGGCCGTCGCCCATTACGAGGAGGGCGAAGCGCTCATCGGCCGTTCCCTGCTGGACTGCCACAACGCCGAATCGCAGCGCCTGATCCACGAGGTCTTCGCCGCCCTGCAGGCCGGCGAGGACGAGCGGCTCATCACCGACAACGAGAAACACCGCATCTTCATGCGGGCCGTCCGCGACCCGGCCGGCCGGCTGATCGGCTACTACGAGCGCTACGAGCCGCCGCGATCGCCGGCCAAGGGCGACGGACGCGAGTAGCCCTTACCAGACAACCGTTTCTTCCAGCAGTTCTGCGGGCCGGACAGAAAAGGAGGGCAACATCATGGGGAAGTATGTTGCACTGGCCGGTCTGCTCGGAATGACCGGTGCCGCCAAAGCCGATTTTGATGCTCCGTTTGCTCCCAAGAAGTGGACGTTCTACGCCCAGGACGACGGCGTCGGCAAGCTGACCTGCGGCTACATGGATGTCTGGGGCACCGACCAGGGCGCGGCGTACAGCGTCACGAAGTACTGGATCTAGGCGCCGTGCAGGTGCAGGATCGACTTCGATTGGAGTTACGATACCATTGACAGTCCCGGCTACGACTGGTGCTACTACGCCATCGATGGCGACGAGATAATCCTGGACGACGGTTACGGCCCGGGCAACGGTCACGTCACCGTGTTCGTCCTGGCTGGCCAGGCGTTCGAAATCGGCGTGTACTCCGAGGACGGCTGCTGCGGATGGGGCCACATCCAGGTCTGCTCCTTCTTTCCTGAACCTGCCTCGCTGCTTCTGCTGATACTCGGTGGTCTCGCCGTTCTGCGTCATCGGCGACACAGCTCCAGGGGGAGCAGACTCGGGACACACGCCTGAATCCCGGCGGCCCGCGGTGGGGGCCGGTCAGGGCGCCGGGAAGGCATAGATCAGTTTGTTGGCCCAACTGATGGGCGTCTCCCCCAGGAAGAGATGGGGCCTCCCAAGGCAGCGCCAAGCACGGGGTCGATACTGGTTGGCGGATTCTGGAAGCGGCGTGTCCAACGGATCAACGAGGCTCGGTGCCGGCTCAGAGACCTGGCGTGTGCCCGTTTCTTGCTGAGCGTGCCTCCAATGTACGATCGAACCGTAGAGCCACACCTGCCTGACCGCGAAGTTGAGCGGAGGGCAGCAGTAGGGGGCTGGTTCAGCGAGGACGGCAATGGGCTCGGTGTTCTCCGCCAGGGCCTTCGCGGCGACCAGGCGCGTGTTCTTGGGGGGGGTGTCCGCGGCGAAACCGATCAGGTAGACAGCACCGAACGGGGCCGTCCAAACCAGAGCTAGCAGGGCCACCGCCTGGACGGAGCGGGCCGACTGGTTGCGGGTGGCGCGGGTGAGTCCCCATGTCACGGCAATCGCCAGCACCGCGTCGATGAACACGCCGAACCGGGCGTACTCGGCTGGTTTGTCCGCGCCGATCATGGTGAACTGGATGAACAGCAGCAGGGTTGGGACAGCCAGCAGCAACGCTTCTCCGCGTCTGCGGTGCACCAGCCACACCATGGCTACCACGCCGACAACCACCACGAACGGGCCGGCCCCCTCCACCGTCAGCTCCAGCATGCGCAGCAGGCCTTCGCCCAGGCGGTCGACGGCGTACATGGCCAGCGAGTTGCCGAAGTTGCTCCGCAGCACCTCGCGGTTGGCGAACAGGTTGATGACCACGTAGGGGTTGGTGGCCACGTACACGCCGCCGCCGAGCAGAACTCCCAGGGTCGCCCGGCCCACGGCGCGGGCCAGCCGGACGCCGCCGCGATAGACCCGAACCAGCTCGACCAGGGGGATGAGGATGAAGATCGGCAGCGCGGAGAGCACCATGCCGAAGGCGGCGCCACAGGCGGCGCTGGTGCCCAGCCAGTCGCGCCGCCGGCCGGACTCGACGTACCGCATGGCCAGCCACACGGCCGTCAGCATGAGCACCGCCCCGGGCAGGTGCGGCTTGGCCTCGTGGGACATACACACCACCACGGGCAGGAGGGCGAACAGCCCGGCGGCGAGCAGGCCGGCGCCGTGGCCGGCCAGGCGCCGGGCGATCAGGTACACCACCAGCACCCCGAACACACCCCACGCCGCCACGTACGCCCGGGCGGCGATGTAGAAGCGGGCGAAGGCCTCGGGGTGGTCCAGGTAGTACACCAGGTCCGGCCGCACCTCGATCAGCCCGACCTGGCCGCAGGCCGCGATCAGGGCACCCACGGGATAGATGAACAGGCCACCGTACTGGTAGAGCCGCGGGTCGAGATCGCCCTCGCCGGGACGCATCTGGGCCAGGGCCATCATGGTGATCATCTCGTCGGGCTGGTGGGTGTACAGCCGGTAGCGCAGGTAGATGGCGGCCACCTTCTCGGGCGTGTCGGTCAGCAGGACGGGGCCGTCACCACGGGCCAGCGGGTCGGCGTCCACGTCCGCCCCGCGGGTGGCGCTGGTCTTTTCGCCGGCGCCGGCCAGTTCCGCGATGCGCTCACCGCTCCAGGGCTCGGCGTCGCCGAACAGATAGGGGTCGACGTGGCGCCCGGGCAGGCCCCAGTCGATCCCGACGACGCAGAGCACGGCGTAGCCCAGCAGAATGCCCGGCAGCGAGAAGCGTCTGATCATGGCCGCGACCCGTACACCGGTGCCGGCTCAGAAGACCGGCGGCCGGTCGGTGAGGATGTCCGTCAGGGTCAGCACGCACAACAGGATGCTGACCAGGCCGTTGATTGTAAAGAAGGCCAGATTGACCTTCGAGAGATCATCGGCCTTGACCACCCTGTTCTCCGCCGCGAGCAGTACCGCCGCGACCGCCACGCCCGCCAGGTAGACCCAGCCCAGGCCCGCCGCGGCCGCCAGCGCCACCAGCAGGGCCACGGTCAGGACGTGGCACAGCCGGGCCATGAGCAGAGCCCGGGCCGGCCCCAGTCTGGCCGGCAGGCTGTGCAGCCCGTCGCGGCGGTCGATCTCGATGTCCTGGCAGGCGTAGATGATGTCGAAGCCGCCGATCCAGAAGGTGACCGCTCCCAGCAACAGGAGGGCCGGCCAGCCCAGGCTCGCCGGGTGGATCGCCACCCACGCCCCCACCGGGGACAGGGCTATGGCACTGCCCAGGATCAGGTGCGACCAGCGGGTGAAGCGCTTGGTATAGGAATACGCGCAGAGATACACCAGCACCGGCCCGGCAAAGAGCATCGGCCAGGGGTTGGCGTAGAAGCCGTAGAAGGCGAAGCAGCCCAGCCCGAAGGTCACCACCGCCAGGGCGAGGAAGCCCCAGGCCGCCGCCAGGGTCAGCGCCCCGCTGGGCAGCGGCCGCCCGGCGGTGCGGGGATTGCGGGCGTCGAGGGCCGCGTCCACGATCCGGTTGAAGGTCATGGCCACGCTGCGGGCCGCCACCATGCACACCACGATGAGCACGATCTGGACACCGTGTGGTCGCCCGAGTTCCTCGACGCTCCGCCCCGCCAGGAAGGTCGCCATCAGGGCGAACGGCAGGGCGAAGACCGAGTGCTGGAACTTGATCATCTCGCTCCAGGTGCGCAGCCGGGCCCACAGGCTGTCGCGGCGGGCGAGCGCGGGGCCTGCGGTCTCGGCCTTCTCATGCCGCGGAGACATCATCGAACTCGATCCCCGAGCGCGGGGCGGCTGCTCGGGCGGGGAACGTCCGGGCGAACTCCCGACCTCGTCGGGACTTGTTCCGTTCGTGGCTCGTCAGGCGGCGGATCGCGCGGCGGGGTGTCATGACCTTCTCGGCTCGCCCCAGCGGGTGTTGAGATCGTGCTCCACGCCGACCAGGTCGAGCAGCCGGCCCACCACGAAATCCACCAGCTCGTCGAGCGTGGTGGGCAGCAGGTAGAAACCGGGCGAGGCGGGGCAGATGATGCCGCCGGCTTCGCTGATCCGCAGGGCGTTGCGCAGCTCGATCTGGCTCCAGGGCATCTCCCGGGGCACCAGGATCAGCCGGCGATGCTCCTTGAGGGTGACCGCGGCGGCGCGGGCGATGAGGTTGTCGCCGAGCCCGGCGGCGATGGCCCCCAGGGTGTTGCCGGAGGCCGGGCAGACGATCATGCCCCCGGTGGGGAAGGACCCGCTGGCCAGCCTGGATCCCAGATCCCGGTAGGGATGGATGATGAGCCCTTGGGTCTCGATGCCCAGCAGGGCCTCGGCCGAGAGCCTGGTGATGTTGAGTTCGTCGGCCAGGAGACGCTGGCCGTACGGCGAGCAAACCAGGTGCGTCTCCACGCCGGCCTGCACCAGCAGTTGCACGAGCCGCCGGGCGTAGACGGCGCCGCTGGCACCGGTGATGGCCACGACCAGGCGCTCGGGCATCTAGGGGTCCCCCTGTCGATCCGCAGCGGCGGGCGGCGCCACCGGCTGGAGCCGACCCAGCCGCTCGGCCTGCCGCCGCCAGAAGGAGTCGGGCCGCTCCGAAACGATGCGCTGGTACCACTCCAGGGCCTCGGTGGGCCGGTTGGTCTGAAGACAGGCCTCGCCCAGCCGGAAGTACGTTTCGGCCAGGGCATCGCCGTTGCGGTGTCGTTCCGTACACTCAACCATCAGGTCGATGCGCCGCTCGGCATCCGGCGTGGCCCGGGCGATCTCCAGGGCGACGTTGTCGGTGATCTGGGAGGCCGGGTAGCTGTCCAGCAGCCGCTGGAGGTTGTCGCGGTATCGTTCATCGCGCGGGTCGAAGTGCAGCAGTTCGATGATCGGGGCGTAGCCGTAGAGCGGATCCTCGTTGTTCTCCAGCAGGGACTTCAGCCGGCGAGCCTCCAGGACGGTGTGATCCAGCGGGATGCCCAGGGTGCGTTCGACGGGCTTGCGGCCCAGGACCGCCTTGACAGACGCCGGCGTCGGGGGCGTCGCGGCGGCCGGCCTGTCGAACTCGTCGACCAGGATCCGCAGGAAGGCCAGGGCGCTGTCGATCCGCCCCTGGCGAGCATCGAGAACGGCCAGTCGGTGCCGGGCCACCGCCGCCATGGGGGTGCCGGGGCCGTTCACCAGCACCTTCATCCAGGTGTTCCGCGAAGCGCTGGACGGAAAGTTGCTGTAGAACCGCACCGTGCGGTCCCGGCGGAAGGCGGCCTGGTCCGGACGGAGATCCTGGGCAATGCCCTTGAGGTACAGGACGTTGACGGCGTAGCGGCTGTCGGGGAACTGCCTGCAGAACCAGTCGGTCTGCCGGACGGTTTCGTAGCGATACCGGGCGGCGTCCAACTCGAGCAGCCAGAGCAGCTCGACGGTGTCCTCGACGACGTCACGATCGGGCCGGGGCTCGGGCCGGGAGAGCCAGTCGAGAGCCACGGTGTGCTCGAACTCCGCGGATACGTTGCGCTGCGTGAACAGCGGGGAGCCGGGACCGTAGTCGTGCTCCAGGATGCGGTAGTGCAGCTCGTCACGGCCGACGTAGAACTCGAACAGCGCCACCGGGCAGATGAACATCACCGCCAGCAGCGGGGCGATGGCCCCGGGGCGGTAGTTCACCATCCGGGCGATGAGCAGCACGAAGGCCATGAGCAGGCAGGAACCCACGACGGCCAGGATCCAGGGGGCCATCAGCTTGATGCGGTCAGCGGGGTTCTCAAACAGCTCGACCAGGGTGCCGGCCCGGCGGGAGGCCATGTAGAAGTAGACCACGACCAACAGCAGCCCCAGCAGGGCCGAGGCGTAGCGGAACTGGAAGCGGAAGGGCCGCACCGAGGCCAGGATGCAGGCCCCGGTCAGGGTGATGGCCAGCCAGGGCATCATGGCCACGAAGCCCACCACCAGCAGGAAGGGCACCGCCGCGGGAAAACGGTAGAGGATGGAAACCAGGATGGGCACGGAGACCAGGGCGGCCAGCTCCAGGCCCAGGATGACGATCTGCATGGGCACCTCCTGCACGTTGATGGGATAGGTCAGGAGGCTGCTGAGGCTGATCGTGGTGTTGGGCGAGGGGTGGAAAGTCTCGGCGAAGGTGGACCAGTAGCCGGGGTGGATCGGCCCGAAGACCAGGCCGGTGCGTAGCCAGTAGGCGAAGCAGCCCAGCCCTACGAAGAGCAGGAGGTTGGCGATCAGCAGGACAACGGCCCGGGTGCGGTACTTGGTGCCGGTCCGGGACCAGACGTCGGAGATGGGCACCTCGGGGGCCGCGTCGGCGGCGGGGGTCGGTTCCGGCGCCGGTTTCCTGCGGGTGCGGGGGTCGCGGGGGGCCACCCGATCTGCGGCCCTATGCTGGCGCTGAGCCATGGCGTCCTTTCCGGGCGACGTACACGGTGACCACGCCGAGGGTGAGGGGCGTGGCCTTGACGTCGGCGAAACCGGCGTCAGCGAGTCGATCACACATCCGTTTCGCGTCGAGGAAGGATACCACCGAGCGGGGCAGATAGCGATAGGCGCCGTGGCGGTCGCGGCTGACCCAGGCTGCCAGGGTGGGCATGATGCGGGAGGCGTAGAGCTCGTAGGCGACGCGGACCGCGAGGCGGCGCGGCCGGGTGAACTCGAGCACGACGGCCCGGCCGCCCGGGCAGAGCACGCGGTGCATCTCCCGCAGGCCGACGCCGAGATCCTGGAAGTTGCGCACCCCGAAAGCGCAGCTCACCGCGGTGACCGACGCGTCGGGCAGGGGGAGGGCCAGGGCGTCGGCCTCACAGCACAGCGTGGGGAGGGTGGGGTGGCGAGCGGCCCGGAGCAGCATCTGGTGGGCGAAATCGCAGCCGATCACCCGGTCGGCGGAGGCTCGCAGCATCGCCCGGGCCAGGTCCCCGGTTCCGCAGGCGATGTCCAGGACGGTGTCCCCGGGGCCGACGCCGGCCAGTTCGACGGCCCGGCGCCGCCAGAAGGCATCACGGCCGGCGCTGAAGAGCGAGTTGACCGACTCGTAGGTCGGGGCAATGGCGTTGAACATGCGCTGGACGCGAGCGGCCTTGTCGAGCTGGGTGTGAGGGGAGGCGAGCGTGGCCGGCTCCCAGGCGGGGTTCTCGGGAGTTCTGTTCCGGAGGGAGCGTTGCATGCTGAGCAGAAGCCGCCCCCAGCGGCCGATCCTGGTGCCGGCCGCTGGGGGTGGCAGGGAAGTCCCCGGCCGCAATGGGCGTCAGCCGGCCTGGGCGAGCCGGGCGGCGACCTCGTTCCAGTTGATCACCTTCCACCAGGCGTCGATGTACTCGGGCCGGCGGTTCTGATACTTCAGATAGTATGCATGCTCCCAGACATCAAGCCCCAGGATCGGCGTGTGGCCCTCCGACAACGGCGAATCCTGGTTCAGTGAGCTGGTCACCGCCAGCTTGCCGCCCTGCTGCACCACCAGCCAGGCCCAGCCGCTGCCGAAGCGGCTCGCGGCGGCCTTGGTGAACTGCTCCCGGAACGTGCCGAAGCTTCCGAAGGTGGAGCTGATGGCGTCGGCCAGGGCGCCGGTGGGCTCCCCGCCTCCGCCCGGGCCCATCACCTTCCAGAAGAGCGAGTGGTTGGCGTGGCCACCACCGTGGTTGATAACCGCCTGGCGGATGTCCTGGGGCACGGTGCTGATGTTCCGCAGCAGGTCCTCGATGGGTTTGGCCTGCAGATCGGCGTGGCCTTCCAGGGCCTTGTTCAGGTTGTTGACGTAGGCCTGGTGGTGTTTGCCGTGGTGGATTTCCATGGTTCGGGCGTCGATGTGCGGCTCGAGGGCGTCGAAAGCGTACGGCAGGGCGGGCAGTTCGTGTGCCATCGTGTTCTCTCCTTCTGTCTGAGCATGACGGGGACGAATCGGGCGCCGTCCGTCGGATGCGCGAATTCCGGCCCCGGCCGGCCGGGAACTTCCGTGTTATAGCGCCGCTGTGTCGGGCAGGCCACAAGGCCGCCACTAAAGGTTGAAAACCGCCGCCTTGCGGTCCTGGAGCAGGGCAAGGCGGTGGGGGTCGACCTCGACCCCCAGGCCGGGCCCGGGGAGGTGACGTCCGCGACCGCCGAAGCCGAAGCGAAGCGGCCGGCGGGTGAGGTCCGCTGCCAGGAGGAAAGAGCCGAACCAGCCCTCGGCGAACTCGACGCCGGGGACGACCTCCAGGAAGCGACGGCCGGCCGCCGACAGGATGCTGGTCTCGCCCACCATGCAGCCCAGTTGAACGATCGTCCCGTTGCGGCGGGCGAAATCTGCCAGGCGCAGGGCGGGCAACAGGCCACCGCACTTGCTGATCCGGATGTTGAACCCGTCGGCCACACCCAGCTCCTCGAGGCGGCGGGCATCCTCCAGAGAGACCAGGGATTCGTCGTGGATCAGCGGGACCTCGGTCAGGTCGTGAACGAAGGGCAGATCCGCTTCGCGTCCCGGGGGCAGGGGCTGCTCCAGGGCGGCGACCGGCATCTCGCCGAAGTCGCTCAGCCGTTCGATGGCCTGATCCCTGGTCCACCCGCCGTTGGCGTCCAGGCGGAGCGTGGCCCGGCCGCGGGCAACGGCCCGGCCGACCTGCTGCAGAACGGCCCGGATGCGCTCGACATCGTCCGGCATGCCCACCTTCAGCTTGAAGTCGCGCAGGCCGTACCACCACAGCAGCCGCAGCGTCTTGCGGATGGAGGCGATCGAATCGGAAGCCAGCACACCGCTGTAGCGGATGGTCCGGGTGCTGCCCGGGAGTCCGAAGCCGGCCAGTCCCAGCCAGCCGGCGACCTCCGAGAGCGGACGCCGGAAACAACGGGCGTACGCATCCAGCAGGGCCAGTTCCACGGCGGCACGGGCGGCGGGGAGGCGGCGGCCCTGATCATCCGCGAAGGGCAGGTTGTCGATGGCTTCCAGGGCGCCGGGGAAGTGTTCGGGATGCACGTCCAGCAGCAGCGGGACGAAGACGTTCTCGATGTCGGCCAGGACCGACTCGACCGTCTCGCCGGTGACGTAAGGCCGGGGGAGGGTCTCGCCGTGGCCGGTCATGCCGTTCATCAGCTCGACGGAGACCACGACCGGATCGGCGACCGCTCGTTGCGACGCGGCGTGCGAGACCTTCCGGCGCAGGGGAATCGCCAGCGGGGTGAGGGTCACACAGCGTATCGCGGAGTTGGCCATGCCCGGATCCCGCTGACCGGCATCACGAACTCGGCGGGCAACGTTCCGGCGTCGCCCGAGCGGTGGTCATCCTAATCGACCGGCCGCATTGTGCCACGGTGACCATTGCCAGTGATGCGGCGGGAGGGCGGCCGGGCCAGACCGCGGAGGTCACGGCCGAGCGCCCGCGGCGACCAACTCGCCGTGGCCCGGGCGGCGGACGACCGGCGGCCAGTCGGCGCCGGGATCGTACCAGCGGCCGAGCACTTCGTGGAACTCGGCGGGGCGCCGGGCGGTCACGAAGGCGTCCCGCACCCGGCGGGCGCAGGGATGGTGCTCGCTGTACTTGATGCCGAACTTGCGCATGTTTCGAACGGCCGCCGTTTCACCGTAGACCTCGACCGCCTCGGCAAAATGCTCGGCGATCACCCGGCCCTGCTCGGCGACCGGGGGCGGAGGCGGCAGCGGCCGGCCGGCCAGCAGAGCCCGGCACTCCGCGAAGATCCAGGGGTTGCCGATGCCGCCGCGGGCGATGGTGACACCGTCCACCCCGGTCCGAGCCATCATGGCCAGGCAGGCCTCGGCGCTGAACAGGTCGCCGCTGCCCAGGACCACGCGGTCGCCGGCATGCCGCTTCACGCGGGCCAGGAAGGCCCAGTCGCTGGGACCCACGTACCGCTGGCGGACAGTGCGGGGATGGACGGTGACGGCCGCCACACCGACCTCGAAGGCGCCGTCCAGTATGCTGAAGAAGCTGCGTTCGGCCTCGGCGGTGTCGTCCATTCCGCGGCGCATCTTCACGGTGCACGGGCGCCGCCCCCCCACCGCGTCGTGCACCCGGCGGATGATCTCCAGGGCCACCGCGGGCTGCGAGAGATGGAAGCCCCCCCGGCAGCGTCCCAGGACCTTGCGCACGGGGCACCCGAAGTTGAGGTCGATGACGTCGTAGCCCGCCGCCACCATGTCGGCGGCGGCCTCGGCGAACCGGACCGGCTCGGCGCCCATCAACTGGCCGCCCACCGGATGGTCGTCGGCCTCGACGCGGAGAATGCGGCGGCGGGTCTTGCCCCGCTGGGTGACCAGCTTGTCCAGCACGACCTCGTTCAGGGCGTAGGGAGCGCCGTGCCGCCGGGCCAGGCGGCGCATGGCCAGATCGCTGTAGCCGCTCAGGGCCGCCTGGACGAAGGGAACCTCGAGTTGGAGGGTGCCGATGTACAGCATGCTCGCAGCCAGACGACTTCAGCCGGTGACCCTGGATCTCCCCCCCACCGGACGTCCCGGCTCCCCGGGAAAACGACCGGCCTGCAGGAGGGCATCCGGTGGCCAGTCTCGCCGCGGTGGGCAGGCAACGCAACCCGGCGGCGGGCGGCGCGGGGCATGGCCCCGGCACGGGGCCGCAGATCGGCTTCGCTCCGGGTGCGCTACCGGCCCGCGGGGGAGGGCGAGAGCCGGTCGGCGGCGGCCAACCCGCTCAGGAAGGCATCCTCGACGCGGGCACCGCGGCACCAGTCCCCGCAGACCGCGAGTCGGAGCTTCTTCTTGCCCAGGCTGCCGGCGGTGTCGGGGCTGGTGGGCAACGCGTAGCGCCAGCGGTGGCTCAGGGTCAGGGCCGGCACCACCCGCCCTTCCCCCCGTGCCTCGAAGAAGGCGCGGGTGAGGGTGCTGCCGACGTGCTCCGGCGGATCGTCCAGGTGCGCCCGGGACCAGTCGGGCGTGGCGTGCAACACCCACGCTTCGGCGTCGCCGCGGCGGGGTTTGGAGCTGTTGCGGGCCAGCCACCCGAGGGGCGAACCTTGAACGCGGGCGCCGTCGAACGGAACGCCGAGAGGCTCGGTGAAGCCCAGCATCACGGCCCAGCAGGGCGCGTAATCCTGACCGGCGGCACGGGCGGCGAAATCGGGTGCGCCGGTGAGGAGCTCGGCGGCCTGTACAGCCGGGACGGCCACGACCAGGGCGTCGAACCGACCCCGCTCACCCCCCTCCGCGTCGTGAAGCAGCCACTGCCCCTCCGATCGATCGACGCGGGCGATGCGCGTCCGCGTGTGGACGGGGAGATCGGCCACCAGGTGCTTCGCCAGGGCGCTCATGCCCGGAACGCCGACGTAGCGGGTCTGGGATGGGCTCGGCTCGACGGCGCCACTGCCCAGGGTCACGACAAGCCCCTCCCAGGGGCGAACCACGCCCACGGCCTGAGCAGAGTCCACCCAGTCGCGAAAGCGGGGGTTGCGAACGGTGAAGTACTGGGCCCCGTGGTCGAAGAAGAAGCCGCCGGCCCGGCGGACGCTGGTGCGACCGCCGAGACCACGGGCCTTGTCAAAAAGGGTGACGTCCGCGCCGCGGTCCGCCAGGGCACGGGCGGCGGCCGATCCCGCGAGGCCTGCACCGATGACTGCCACCTTCATGCTGCTTGCTCCCGGCCGGCTGGATGAGCGGAGTCGCCGGAGTGGTGCTCAGGTCCCGGCACTCCGACACATCCGCGCCACCAGGTCGGCCAAGGCCATGATAGAGAAGGGTTTGCGTAACAGCACGGTGTGTTCGTCGAACTGATCCTCGAAGTCCTCGTCGACGATGGCGGTGATGACGACCGCCGGGACGGCCGATCCCCGGCCGCGGATGCGGGTGAGGGCCGCCAGACCACTCTGCTTGGGCATGTCGATATCGGTGACGATGCCCCGCACCCGGCTCTCGTGTTCGCCGAAAGCCTCCACCAGGGCGTCGCCGTCCTCGGCCTGGACGACGTCGTAACCGGCGTCCCGCAGGGCCGAGGCGATGATGCGACGGATCTGGCGGTCGTCCTCGGCCAGCAGAATGACCTCCCCCTGGCCACTGCGGCACAGCGGCTGCGGCGCTTCGGGCGGGCTGGGGATGGGCTCGGCGGTGCCGGGCAGGGTGATGGTGAAGGTGGTGCCCCGGCCCACGGTGCTCTGCACGGCGATGCGTCCGCCGTGGTCCGCGACGATACCGTGAATGATGGACAGACCCAGCCCGGTTCCCTGTCCCGCTGACTTGGTGCTGTAGAACGGCTCGAAGATCCGCTCGCGGATGTCAGCAGGAATGCCGATCCCGGTGTCGCTCACCGCAAGCACGATCTCGGGCTCCTCCGCGGGGAGCGCCGGAGCCTCCGACGCCATTCGCCGCTGGAGAGCCATCCGCAGCGTTCCGCCCCCGGGCATGGCATCACGGGCGTTGACGGCCAGGTTCATGATCACCTGCTGCAACTGGGTGGGGTCGGCGTTGAGCACGTGCGGATCGTCGGTGGGCAGGTCGGCGATGATCTCGATGGAACTGGGCAGCGTCCGCCGCAGGAAGCGGATCGAGTCGGCCACCACCTCCACCAGGTCGGTCGGCCGCTTGTGGGTCTGGCCCTTGTGGCTGAAGGTCAACAACGCCCGGGTGACCCCCGCGGCCTGCATGGCGGCGTCGGTCACGCCGGTGAGTGCCTCCAGGGCGGGATGGTTGGCGGGCAGCGCGGCCCGGGCCAGCTCGGTGTAGCCGTGGATGGCGGTGAGCAGGTTGTTGAAGTCGTGGGCGATACCCCCGGCGAGCAGGCCCACCGCCTCGAGCTTCTGCGCCTGGCGGAGCTGGGCCGCCAGTTCATGCTTCTCGCGCTCCAGGGTGACCTTGTCGAAAGCCCGGCTCAACAGAGCCACAAGCTGCCCGTCGTTCAGCGGCTTGGACAGGTAGTCGTACGCCCCCAGTCGGATGGCCTTCACCGCGGTGTCGACCTCGGCAAAGGCGGTGATCATGACGCAGACCAGCAGGGGATCGCGGGCGCGGAGCTCGCGGATGACGTCGATGCCGCTCTCCTGCCCCAGGCGAAGATCCACCAGGGCGACCTGGGGGGCGAACTCACCACACTGACGGATGGCCTCGGCGAGGCGGGAAGCGGTGGCGGCGGCGTAGCCGCGGAGCTCGAGGAGATCGACGAGGGAATCGGCGAAGTCCGCATCGTCGTCCACCACCAGCACACGCTGGGGGTTGTCCCGAGCGGCGTGCCGGGTTGCCAAGTCGGTAAGCGTGTTCATCTTCCGCGCTTCCGGTTCATCAGGAGCGTGGCCGGCCGGGCTCGCAGCACGACAGGGTCTGCGCTCAACCGTGCGAAGCCCCCTGGCCGGGCCACCCGCCCGTCGAGGTGTATGAGCGATTGCCGAAAAAACCACGGTTCGGGCGACCGCCCCGGCGCAGTTAGCGCCGGCCTGACGTCCGATCTGGTACGAACCCCACCATGCTAGACGTCCGGCCCCCGGCTGTCCATCGGGGCTCCGGCCGGCGCTGAGCGGGGTGCTCAGCCGGTGACCCGCCCCGCCAACGGCAGCCACAAGGTAACGGCAGTGCCCCGGCCGGGTTCGCTCTCCACCTCAACGCCTCCCTGGTGCTGTCTCATGATCTGCCGGACGATGGGCATACCCAGGCCCACCCCGAAGCTCTTGGTGCTGAACAACGGCTCGAACATGCGGGTCACCTGCCGGCGGTCCATGCCGGGCCCGGTGTCGGCCACGCGGATCTCCACGTTGGCGGCTGCCAGGCGGGAGCCGACGACCACCCGCCGGGCTCGAACGCCCGACTCCTGCACCGCCTGAACGGCGTTCTGCACCACGTTCAAGACACAGCGACCGAAGCGGTCCCGGTCGAAAGGCACCTCCGCGCCGGCTGCAAACCGGCGGTCCAGTTCCACCCCTTTCGGGAGCTCGTACTCGTCGAGCAGGGCGTGCAACCAGCGGTCCAGGTCCGTGCGCTGGCGCTGCAGGGACGGCGCCCGCGTGTAGTCCAGCAACTCCTGGATGATGCGGTCGCACCGCTGGATGTTGCGGTCGGCCCGCTTCAGGATTCGCTCCAGATCGGGATCGTCGCCGGGCAAGCGTTCCCGCAGGGTATAGAAGCAGGTGCGCACGGTGCCCAGCGGGTTACGCATCTCGTGGCTGACCGTGGCGATGAGCTGCCCGAGCGCGGCCAACCTCTCTTTGCGGAGCAGTTGCTGATGGGCGTCTTCGAGTGCCTCGGTCCGCTCGCGGACCAGCTCCTCGAGGTGATCCCGGTGGCGGGCCTGGATGGCCTCGACCCTCTTGCGGTCGGTGATGTCGCGGGCAATACCCAGCATCGCGGGGCGACCGGCCAGGTCGATCAGCCGCATGTTCAGCTCGACGGGGAAGCACCTCCCCTCGCGGGTGCGGTGTTCGGTCTCGAAGATCAGGCAGCCCTTCTCGCGGATCTCCTCGAACCGGGCGGAGCCGACCTGTGGCTGGCTGGTGGCGTTCACATCCCAAACCGACATGCCCAGGAGTTCCTCCCGCGTGTAGCCCAGGCGTTCGCAGGCGGCGTCGTTGACCTCCAGCAGGCGCCCCTCGAGGTCGGCGATGTAGATGCCATCGACCACCTGGTTGAACAGGGCAGCGTAGCGCTGCCGGCTGTGGCGCAGAGCCGTTTCGGCTGCCTCGCGGCGGGCCTCCAGATCGATCCGGTACAGGGCGAAGCCAATGTCGGCAGTGAGTTCGTCGAACAGGGAGCGCTCCTCCGGATCGGTGGCGAACGCGGGCGGCAGAGTCACGCAGAAGGCGCCGTACACGTTTCCGGCATGCTCCAGGCGGGTGGTGAGGCCGGCTCGGGGGCCCGCAGCCGGCGCCAGCGGACAGTCCGAACAGAGGACGGCGCTGAGCGGTTCGCCGCGAGGATCCTCCGGGGTGATGACGCGGCGGATGCAGGGAGGGACCTCGCCGCGGACCCGGTAGGCAGCCAGAGGCGGGGGCAGATCACCCGACCCGGCGGAGATGATGTCGGCCAGTTCGCCGCTCCGGTCGAGCATCACCGCCCAGGCGTTGTGGTAACCGAGCGTGGCGCCCAGACAGTCGCAGGCCTTGCCCAGCAGCGTGGTCGGATCGCGCTGCTGGGTAATGAGCTGATTGACGTCGCGGACGGCGCGCAGGACGGCGTTGAGGTGCTCGAGCCGCTGGCGGGTGCGCTTCTGCTCGGTGATGTCCTGGACCACGGTACCGACCCCCCGGAGCCGGCCGTCCTCGCCACCGACCGGATAGTAACTCACCAGCCAGTCGCGTTCGGAGTCGGGGTCCGCCGGGGTCCTGCCGCGGATCTCCAGGTTCATCTCCGCCTGACCCGTCTCGATGACCCGGCGGTAGATCCGCTCGACCTGCGGCCCGATCTCGGGCAGCACGTCACGCACCGCGCGGCCGATGTGCTCCTCGGGCTTCCGGCCGTTGATCGCCGCGAGGGTGTCGTTGATCCGCACGAAGCGAAGATCACTGTCGACCTGGCAGAGCCCCAGCGGGGTGACGGCGTAGAGATGGTTCAACTCGGCGAGTTGCAGAGTGAGACGCTTCTCGGCCTCCTCCAGGCAGCGGACCATGGGGTTGCCGATGCGCAGAAACAGGACGGCGCCGAGCCCGACGAGGGCGAGTCCGATGCCGGAGGCCATCAGGCCGGCATGCACGAAGGGAGCCCGCACCTCGGCGAGGTCGATCTTGGCCACGATGCCGAGGTCGAGCACCGCGACCGGCTCGTGGGCGGCCAGCACGATCTCGCCACGGTAGTCACGCCCGGTCAGCGTGCCGGACTCACCGGCCAGGGCCCGCTGCATGGGTTCTGCCAGGGCCGAAGAGAGGGGCACCGGGGCGGGATCGGCCAGGCCTCCGTGCCGGTGGCTCAGCAGGAAGACGATCCGGTCCCCGCGCTGCCGGGCCAGGGTGAACTCGCCGGTCCGCCCGAAGCCCTCGAACCGGCCGTGGGCCTCGCGGACCTGCTCCAGGGTGGCTTCGCTGGCGCGGGCGTGAGCCTCCTCCGCGGGGTAGCGGGCGAGTTCCACTCCGCGGTTGTAGCGGGCGACCGCCTCGATCAGGCGGGCCCGGCTGCGGGCGGTCTCGCGGAGCCGGGCCGTCTGCTCGGCGATGGCCGCGTCGTACAGGACGGCCAGGGCCACTCCCCCCGCGCCCGCGGCGACAGCGAACAGGACCACGATCAGCAGGATGATCCTTTGCCTTCCACCCATGGCAGCTCATCCCTCGAGCACGGCTGCGTGCACGCTGGTGCCGGTCGGCGGAGCCCGGGCTCGGCTCGTCTGTCGGAGTTGTGCCCTTCGTGTCCCCTGCCCGAGACGCCGGAGAGTGTACACCGGGTCGCCCCTGCTGTGGAGTACTCCACCGCACCGGAGTGCGGGACTACCGCCGGGTCCCGCTGTCGGGGCCGCCGCCGGGGACGTTAGCGGGGACCGGCAGGCTTGTCGCTCGGCCGGGCGCCACAGCAGGGAGCATGCCGGGAGAAGGAGGCCCTCCGCGGAACGGAGGAGCGGATGCGGGTCAGATGAGCTCGGCGTCGTGGGCGCGGATCCAGCCTTCCTGCCCGTCGGGCAGGCGGAGGTGCAGCCAGTCGTCGCGCTGTTCGAGGAGGTCGAACTCCACGCCCTCGCTGAGCGTTTCCTCGAACTGCGGTTCGTAGCCCAGGCCGTTGCCCTTGCGCACGACCACGTCGTTGGCCACCACCACGCCCGCGCGATGGGTGGCGTCGTGGCGGATTTCTGCGCCGACGGACACGCCCAGCGTCAGCCAGATAGCCAGACATACCCCGGCCGGATAACGCCAGCGCACGCCCCGCCAGAACGTCCGGCCGATCAGGCACAGCCAGAACAGGGCCCAGGCCGACAGTCCCGCCAGGAACCGCCAGCGAAGGGGCGTCTCGTAGTGCCAGAAGAAGATGGTGCGGGCAACCGCCCGCTCGCCGGTTTCCGGAATGTCGTACCGGCACAGCGAGCGGGCATAGTCGAGGTTGCTCTGCAGCCGGGCGTCGGTGGGGATGAAGGCCTCGGCGCGGCGATAGGCCGCAATCGCCCGGCCGGTCCGCCCGCAGCGCAGCAGGGCATTGCCCAGGTTGTAGTAGAGCCGGCCGTTCTCCACCCCCGCGTCCACAACCCGCCGGAACAGTTCGGCCGCCTCGCAGAAGGCCGCCCGGGCCTCCTCCGGCGACTCGCGGGACCGTTCCGTCCCCCGGTCGAAGGCCCGCTGCGCGTCCGCCAGCCAGGCCACGTGGTCCCGGTCCGAGGCGGGCGCCGCGGCGGCGCCGGCCGCACCCCACGTGGCCGTCTGAGCGAGCACCGCAAGAAACCACCTCAGCAGCGGACGCTTCGCCATCACAGCCGCTCCCGTTCGAGCTGGTGGATGCAACGCCGGGCCTGCTCCGCCAGGTCAGCGGCACCCTCGGCGCGCCCGCCGGCGTACTGCAGCGCCTCGCACTTCTGGAGCAACGCGTCGACCGCCTGGATCCGCTCGGCCCCCGCGCCGCGGTCTCGAAGGGCACCGACCGCCTCCGCGGCGGTCAGGCCCGAGGGCGCATTGCAGCGGTCGCTGATGTAGCGAACGACCACGGCGCCGACCTCCGCGGCACCCTGCCCGCTCCCCGACCGGGCGGCGTTAAGCGCCGCCAGGGCCGTCCGCCACGCTCGGCGGCGCCGGGCATAGCCCTGGTCGTGGAGCAGCCGGTCACGATGCCGCCGGACCCCGAAACAGACCGCGAACGCCAGTGGCGAGACCACCAGCACCGCCAGCGACGGCCAACCCGGCGAGAACGCCTGCCGGGCCAGCAGGTTGTCAACCTCCACGTAGTTCGCCCGAATGCCGACGGTGGTCTGCGTGAGCTGGCCCGTCCGGGACCGGCCGTTCTCGTCGCTCGGGGCGAACCGGCCGATGGCCACCTGCTCCGCCGCCTCCACCTCGACCGGCAGCGGGTCGCTCCAGACCGTCACGTAACGCTCGGCGGCGGGGTCGAAGTAGGCGAAGGGGATGGCGGGAATCTCGGTGACGTCGGCGTTCTTGGCGCTGATGGTGACCTCGAACCGCTTGCGCCCCCCTTCCACCACGCCGCTCAGTGCCTCGCCCGGCACGCGGAAGTCGCGGGTCAGCTCCTCGATCTGGGCCAGGGGCGGGGGCGCCAGCCGTTCCAGCACACCACGACCCGCGATGGTCATGGTCAGCTCGATGGGCTCGCGGACCCGGACCCGGGTATGGGCGGCCGTCACCTCGAAGCGGTACTGCCCGACCGCGCCGTTGAACCAGGGCGGCTGGCCCTCGTCCGGCGGGGACCTGACCAGGATGCTCGATTCCTCCAGGCCGGCCACCACCGGGCGGGACTGGGTGACCTCGTAGATCACCTGGCCGGAGAAGAAGTCCCGCTTGGGCCGCCCGAACACGTCCACGCCCGGGCCCGAACGCGTGGGGTACTGGACCACCACCTGCACGTCGCCCACGTTCAACGGCCCGGAGGTTGTCGGCGCAAAGGTCATCGGAACCAGGTACACGTAATACGCCCGCTCGGCACCCTGCGCGTCGGTGCGCACGTCCTCGCGATACCGCCAGCGCTGTTGCCGGTTCTGGAGCTGCACGATGGTATCGCGGAAGCTGCCCCACTCACTGCCCTCGAAATCGATGCGCAGCAGCGTGTCCTCGGCGTCCAGGCGCACATTCCGGTCGCGATAGGGACGGATCCAGATCTCCAGGGTGACGTCGATGGTCTCCCCCAGGTACAGCGAGTCGCGATCGGAGGCCAGCTCCAGCAGCACGAGTTGGCCCAGCTCCTGACCCACGGCCGTAACCACGATGCGGGCGGGGGCCGTCTCCAACACCCGGCCGTCCACCCGAACCGGGATGGAGGGGATCTCCAGCGTGCCGGGCCGCGTGGGAGTTACCGTATAGGAATAGGTCACCGTGACCTGCTGGGTCATCCGGCCGTTCACCCAGCTCACGTTCCGGCTGGTCCCGCTGCTCCCGCCCCGGACCCGGGCAGCCGGGATGTCGGGGAACACCGGCGGATCGTGCTGCTCCGCGTTGACCACCTGGATCTGCACCACCACCGACTCGCCCACGTACACCTCCCGCGAGGAGACGCGCAGGGCCACATCGCCGGCACCCACCGCCGGCGATGCCGCGGCCAGAATCGTCAGGCTCGTCATCCAGGCCAGTCGTCGCACGGTCACCAGTCCCTGGCCACGGGCTCCTGCCGGGCTCGCACCCGCCGGGCCGTTTCCTCGCGGCGTTTCTTCTCCCGATCCCGCACCGCCTGCAGCACGGCCTCCAGCTCTTCCTCGGTCATCTGCCGCTCCTGCGGCTCGCCGGCCTGTGGCTGCTGTTCCTCCCGGTCCTGTTGCTGGCCCTCCTGCTGCTCCTGCTCCTGCTGATTGCGGGGTTGTTCGTTCTCTTGCTGTCCCTGCTTCTCGTCCTGCTGCTGCGGTTGTTGTTCATCCTCTTGCTGCCGGCCCTGTTGTTGCTGGTCTTGCTGGTCGTTCTGCTCTTGCTGACTCTCGTCGCCCTGCTGCGGTTGTTGTTGCTGCTGCTGCTCCAGCATCTGCTCGATGAGGTTGCTGAGCCGCTGGGCTCGTTCGATGTTCTCCCGGGCGGCGCGATGGGTGGCATCACCGGCTTCGGTCGCCGCGGCGGACCCCAGCGAGTCGCGGTAGTGGCTGATGGCCGAGTTCAGCCGCTTGATGGCCCCCGGCAAGTCGGGCTGCGGGGCGGGCTGTCCCTGTCCACCCGATGCCATGTGGGCCGCCTGGGCGGCCTCCAGTTCGGCGAGCACGCGGGCGTACTGGCAGTTCCCCCACCCGAAGCGGGCCCGGCCGCTCAGTTCCCGGTCCGGCGTGAGCGCCGCCCGGGCGAAGCGCTCCGCTGCCTGATCGTAGCGGCCCAGCTTGTACTCGGCCGCCGCCCGGTTGTACTCCAGTTCCGGCGTGTCGCCCAGCACCTCGGCCGCTGCCTCGTAAGCCTGGAGGGCCTCGTCGTAGCGCCCCGCGGCGAACGCCTCCGCACCGGCGGTCACCTCCGCGTAGGCGTCGACCTGCTGGGCGGCGGCCGGTTCACCGAGGAACCAAACCGTCGCCACCACCAGCGCGCAGGTCAGCGTGATTCTCAGGTCTCCGACTTCACTCGGTGTTCCGCCGCGTCGCAGCGTCATGCTTCGCCCCTTCAGCGCGAGGAGGCAGGCGCCCTCGTCCTCCACAGGTTCCGTCCCGGCAAGCCGGGACCCCACCCCTGGCGGCAACCGTGGACCCCCCGCACGTCCGCGCAAACCCCGCCGCCGACGGGCCCTGTTCCGTTCACGGCGTGGCAGCATGCCGTGTCCGTGATTCGCCGCGCGACGCGATCAGAACCGTGACCGCAAGGAAACAACCGTTCTTCCCTGGCCCCGGGCATCCCCGACAGCATCAGCGTCACGCACTTCTCACTTCTCACTTCTCAATTCTCGATTCTCAATTCTCAATCCCCAATTCTCACTTCTCACTTCTCACTTCCCAATCCCAGCTCCTAAGCCGCCGCCCGCCCGGCGGCGACGACCGCCTCGGGACGGCGGTCGGTCATCAGCGTCTCCAGCATCAGCAGGAGCAGCCCCAACGCTGCGAACCACTGATAGCGCCGGACGTACCTCTGCTGCTGCTGGGCCTCGTGCTCCTGCGGCTGCACCTGGTCCAGCATGCGGCGGTAGAACTCGGCCATGTCGATGTTGGCTGTGCCCGCCGGAACGGCGAAGCCGTCGCCCCCCGCCCGGGCGACGCGCTCCAGCAACGAGGCGTTCATCTTCGACAGATGCTCCGTGCCGTCCTCGCCCTTGACGAAGTCGATCCCCTCCTCCGTCTCGACGGGAATGCGGCGACCGGCAGCGGCATCGCCCAGCCCGATGGCAAAGGTCCGGACCTCGTGGTCCACGAAGGCATAGCGGGCGGCGTAGTCGGGGTCGCTCTCCTGATCCTCGCCGTCGGTGATCAGCAGGATGGCCTTGTGCTCTCCGGGGCGCTCGCCCAGCTTGGCGGCCGCCAGGCGGATGGCCTCGGCCAGGTTCGAGCCGCCCCGCGGGGCCAGCCGCGGATCCACCTCCTCCAGGGCCATGCGGAACCAGCCGTAGTTGGGCGTCAAGGGGCAGGAGAGCGTCGCCCGTCCCGCGAAGGAGACCAGGCCCACCCGGTCGCCGGGGAGCACCTCGAGCAGTTCGCGGATGTACTGCCGGGCCTTCTCCAGTCGGTTGGGGCGGCAGTCGTCGGCCAGCATGGACCGGGAGACGTCCAGCACGACCATGACGTCCAGGCCGCGGCGGAACACCTCGATTTTCCGTTCTCCCCACCGCGGCCCGCTGAGGGCCACCACCAGGGCGGCCACGGCCGCCAGCACCAGCACCGCCCTGAACTTCTGCCGCCCCGCACTCACCCCCGGCATCAACCGCCCCAACAGCCCGGCCGAGGCGAAGCGCTCCAGCGCCCGGCGCTTCCGCGCAAAACCGTACGCGTACACGCCGCCCAGCAGCAGCACGAGCCACAGCAAGTGGAGGTACGCCACGTTGTCGAAGGTCACACCCATGGTCCACACCTAGGGAATGCGGCGAAACCGCGTGTTGCTCAGCAGCACCTCGAGGACCAGAAACGCCAGCACCAGCAGCAGCAGCGGGGGCAGCCGCAGGCCGGCGACCGTGACCGGGGAAGTCGCCATCTGCCGCCAGCTCAGGTAGCGTTGCTCCTCGGTCCGGGTCTTCTCCAGCTCATCGATCTCCGCATACACGTCGTGCAGGGCCCGGGTGTTGGTGGCCAGGAAGTACTTGCCGCCGGTGGACTCGGCAATCCTGCGCATCTGCCCGGCGTCCACCCCGCTGCCCTGCTGGAGGGTATCCAGTCCGACGGCGTAGACCTTGATGCCGGCCGCCCGGGCCAGTTCACCCGCCTGGAGGGGCGTCAGCGCCCCGGCGTTGTTGTGCCCGTCGGTCAGCAGGATCATCACCTTGCTCTTGACCTGCCGGTCGCCGGCCTCGGCGCCGCGGGCGGCTCGCTGGGCGTACTGCCGGTCCAGATCCCGGAGCCGCTCGACCGCCAGGGCGATGGCATCGCCGATGGCCGTCTGGTTCTCGGCCTCCAGGGCCTGGTATTCGGCCGCGATCTGCTCCATGCGCTCCCGGTCACCCCGCGCCCGGGCCACCTCCATCAGCCGGTTCAGCTCGCCCGCCCGGCGTTGGGCCGAGGGGCCCGCCACGGTTTCGGCGTCATCCAGAATCCGCAGGACGTTCTCATGGTCCAGCGTCAGGGGAGCATGGCTGTCGGCGTAACGGGCGAAACCGATCAGCCCGATGAGGTCGTCGGGCCTGCCGCCCAGGTCCTCCCCGTCGCCCTCAACGAACTCACGGAAGATTCGCTTGACCGCGTCGAGCCGACTGAACCGCTCGCCCCGGGTGCGGAGCCCCCTCGATTCCAGGTTCGATTCCATGCTGCCGGAGAGGTCCACGACCATCTGAATGGCGATGCCCTCGGCGTAGATGCGGGTCTGCTCGTTGCCCTTCTCCGGCCGGGCCAGACAGACGATGAGCAGGGCCACCGCGAGCGTGCGCAGCGCCGGCACCACGTGGCGGGCGCGAACGCCGAAGCCGCGCTGCTGCCGCTGCAAGGGGGCGAGCGAGCTGAACCTCAGGGCCGCGAAGGGTCGCCGCTGAAACCACCGCCACCAGATCAGCGGCAACAGCAGCAGGGCGAAGAGCAAGTACCCGCTCGCGAACCTCATGCCGCCACCTCCGCCGCGTCGGGCGGTTGGGCCCCGGGGGCGCCGGCCGTCTCCTGAATGAACCTGCGGGTGACGTCCACGGATGCGTCGATCTCCGCCCCGGACGGCAGATGGCGGGCGAACTTGACCAGATCGCAGGCGGCCAGGAATTCGCCCAGCAGGTCCTGGTGGCCGAACCGCAGGGCCCGGCTGCGCCGGGCCTCGGCGAGGAACTCCTCGGTGGTGCGCTCGGGCGCCATCAGCCCGAAGCGCAGCTCGATGTAGGTCCGCACCAGCCCGCTGAGGCGGAAGAAGAACTCTTGCACCCTGCCCTGCTCCACCAGCCTCTCGGCCAGGAGGGCGTCCAACTGCCGCAGAGCCCAGACGTGCGGCGGGGGTGGCGGAGCAGCCGCCGCCTGCCTCCGGGGGCGCCGTCGCACCAGCCACCAGAGCAGGACGGCCAGGGCCACCGTCACCAGGATGAAGCCCGTCCAGTAGACGATGCGCGGGGTCTGATCCCGCGGGACCGCCACCGGGCCCTGGATGTCGGCGAACTCGGCGGGGTGGTACTGGCCCTCGATCGCCGAAGCGACCTCGATCCTGAACGGCTCGGTGGTCACCTCTCCGCCATCGAAGGTGGCGGTCAGGGCCGGAATCTCGCGGGCCCCCGAGAGGTTGGAATCGATGGTGAACTCCTGCCGCCAGATGCGGGTCTCGCCGTCGACCTCGGTTTCGACGGCCCCCTGCTCACGGACCAGGAAGTCCTGGAAAGCGTCGGCGACGCCGGGCAGCGTCACCTCCAGGCCGGCCGGCGCCCGGACCTCGACCGACAGGCGCAGGGGTTCGGCCACCCGAAGTTCATCGCGGGCGGCGGTGACGGTCAGCGTAACGCCGTCGCTCTCGGCCGCCCGCGATACGGGCGTGGGCGGCCCGTCATTCGGTTCGGCCCGCTGGCCGTCCCGGGCGCAGGACGCCAGGGCACACAACAGCACCGCCAAGGCCAGCCGCAGCACCGACACACCTCCCGGCGACCCCGTGTCCTGACAACCAGCCTCTGAGCCCGGCCTCGGCCGACCCGGAGGTCGCCCGCTACTTTCGGGGTCACACGCGGTCCCCTGGACCCCGGCCGCCGGTGCGATGCTCTGTTCGGGTCTGGCCCCCATGCCTTCGGCGTCCCCGCCCCTACAGCCTTGCGTGCCGCTTGTGGAAGTAACGCCTCAGCGGCTCCACGAACGACTGCCCGGTGGTCACCTCGATCGCATCCACATCCATCCGACGGAACATCCGGTCGCGGAGTTCGTCCCGCTGCCGCGTCTCCTCCGAATAGCCCTGTCGCAGCCGGCGGCTGGCGGTATCCACCAGGACCAGCTCGCCCGTCTCGGCGTCCAGCAGCTCCACCAGCCCGGCGTCCGGCATCTCTCGCTCCCGCGGATCGCGGACCACCACCGGGATCAGGTCGTGCCGCCGCCGGGCCACCCGCAGCGCCTGCTCGTACCCGCTGTCCTGGAAGTCGCTCACCGCGAAGACCACGCTGCCGCGGCGGCACACCCGGTTCAGGTGCTCCAGGGCGGCGTTGAGGTCCGTGCCCCGCCCGTCCGGCCGATGGTACAACACCTCGCGGATCACCCGCAGGACGTGCCGCCGGCCCTTCTTGGGCGGTACGAAATGCTCCACCCGGTCGGTGAACAGGACCAGGCCCACCTTGTCGTTGTTCTTGATGGCACTGAAGGCCAGGGTGGCGCACACCTCGGCCGCCAGCTCGCGTTTGAACTGCTCCCGCGTGCCGAAGAGCTGCGACCCGGACATGTCCACCAGCAGCATGACGGTCAGCTCCCGCTCCTCGCGGTACACCTTGACAAAGGGTTCGCCGCAGCGGGCGCTGACGTTCCAGTCGATCGTCCGGACGTCGTCGCCGATCTGGTAGGGCCGCACCTCCTCGAACTCCATCCCCCGGCCCTTGAAGGTGGCGCTGTACTGCCCGGCCAACACCTCGTTCACCAGACGCGAGGTGCGGATCTCGATGTAGCGTATCTTCTTGAGCAGCTCGCGCGGGATCATCGTCTCGGGTCGCGAACCTCGGTCCGCGCGGATAAACGAACACCGCAACACGCCACCAGGCGCGGACACCGCCGCGCCCGCCACTCCAACCGTCCAGAGCGCTCCCCCGCGGCGACGTTGCGGGGACCCACCGGGATGGGCGCTCTACGGCACGGGCACGTTGTCCAGCACCGTCTGCACCACGTCCTCGGAGGTCTTCTCCTCGGCCTCCGCCTCGTAGGTGACGATCACCCGGTGCCGGAGCACGTCCATGGCGACATCCTTGACGTCCTGCGGGGTGACGTAGCCCCGGCCGGCCAGGAAGGCCCGCGCCCGGGCCGCCAGCGTCAGGTAGATGGTTGCCCGCGGCGAGGCCCCGTACTGGATCAGGTCCGCCAGGGGAAGGTTGTACTCCCCCGGCCGGCGGGTGGCATGGGTCAGGTCGACCACATACTGTTTGATCTTGTCGTCCACGTAGATGCGGTCGACCACCGCCCGGGCGGCCTCGATGTCCGCCGGCCGCATCACCGCATCGACCCGCGTGTCGGGCCGGGTGCGGGACATCCGCTCCAGGATCTCCCGCTCCTGCTCCCGCGTCGGGTAGTCCACCACCAGCTTCAGCATGAAGCGGTCCACCTGGGCCTCGGGCAGCGGGTAGGTCCCCTCCTGCTCGATGGGGTTCTGCGTGGCCAGCACCAGGAACGGCTGGGCCAGCGGAAACGTCTCGCTGCCGATGGTCACCTGCCGCTCCTGCATGGCCTCCAGCAGGGCACTCTGCACCTTGGCGGGAGCCCGGTTGATCTCGTCGGCCAGCACGAGGTTGGTGAAAATCGGCCCCTTCTTGACCACGAAATCGCCCTCGCCGGGGCGATACACCAGCGTGCCGATCAGGTCGGCCGGCAGCAGGTCGGGCGTGAACTGGATCCGCTGGAAAGCGGCGTCGATGCCCGCCGCCAGGCAGGCCACCGCCGTGGTCTTGGCCAGCCCGGGCACACCCTCGATGAGCATGTGTCCGTTGCCCAGCAACCCGACGAGCATCTTCTCCAGCAGATCCTCCTGGCCGACGATCACCCGGTGAATCTGCTCCCGAAGCCTCTGAAAAGGCAGGGCAGCGGCCTGGGCCTCGCTGCCGACCTGTTGAACATCCTGGGCTGCGGTCTCCATACGTAATCTCTTTTTTTGAAGTCCCTTACGTTGACAGCCCGGTCCCGGGGACCGGGGCGCCCGGATCGGACACCCCCCGCTGAACAGGCCGCTCCGCCCGCTCTGGCCGACCGCGCGGCGCACAGGCTAATCCTCTCCCCAATCAGACGCAAGCGATCCGCCACCCCCGTCGGAATTCGCGGCGCCGGGCCCAGATGACCACGGTGATCCGCCCACCCAAAGCTCTTGACGTCCTCGCGCAACCCGCGGGACACACCGCAGGCCGAGCGCTCAGAACCGATCGAGCAGCGATCCAGCTTTGAACTCGTTTTGAAACTTTGGCTTGACAGACATCGAAGCCTGGGCTAAATTAAAGAGGTTCTTTCCTTCGTCTGCACTCGCACGAGGCAGCGCGTGCCGAAGAGGAGGGGCTGTCACTTCTTCGGGATCAGGTCCATGCTCGCCAAACGCACATCCTCGGGCAGGTCTGTGGGTATCGTGGCCGTGTTGATCCTGGCCGGTGTCGTCTGCGCCGCGGTCGGGTCCAGCGCGATTCTCGGGAACGCGGGCCCACCGCGACCTGGTGAACGGGGGCAGCCATTCACAAGCCCTGCGATCGGCCAGCTCCTCTCGGAGGTGTTGCCGAGCCAGCTCGGTAACTTCGTGATCCGGGCCGGATCCGACCGCCCGGTCCGCGAGATTCCCGCCGCGGCACTCGAACGGCTCTGTTCGGGTGACGTGGCTGTCAAAGAAGCCATCGCGGTGTTGCAGCCCGCGGCGGTGGTGGGGGTGGTGGGGCCGGTGGAGATCATGGGGCCTGCAGAGCCCGCAAACGCCGTAACGGACAGCCCCTTGGCGGAAATACCCATCGCGGTCGTCGCCGGGACGTCGGTGTGGCTGCCCGACGGATCGGAGGTTCTTGCCGGCGATTCTCTCCCGGTAGGGGAAGTGGTGAGGAGCGGCCTGCTCCTCAACGCCGGGGAAAGCGACGTGCACGTCGTGGTGCTCGCCATAGACGGCGAGGAAGACCTGGTCCTCGCACCGGGCGAGGCGTTGGCCGTAGCCTGCGCCACCTCGTGCAGCGTCGGCGGCTGCAAGTCACCCTCGTTCGCGTGCTGCTGGATTCACCAGGGCTGCGCCCATTGCCGGTGCGTGGACCAGGAGCCGAAGAAGGGCTGTGACGCGGGCGGACCCGGCGCCGAGAGCTGCTCGATCAGCGCCACCCAAGCCGGCATCGAATAGCACCGCCGTCGTCGGACAGTGCCCGAGAAGCGCAGCGTCGGATCTCGCAGGGGACGCGGGCCTAGGCGCCGCCGGCCCGGGCCTGGACGCTGCGCAGGGCGTTGCGGATCTCGCCCAGCAGCTGATTCACCTTGAACGGCTTGAAGAGCACCGCGGCCAGACCCTCGCGGCGGGCCCGCACGATGGAGTGGTTGGGATCGTAGCCGAAGCCGGTCATCAGGATGACCGGCCGGTCCGGATCCGCGTCTTTCGATGCCGAGTAGACCTCGTACCCGGTGGCCCCCGGCATCTTGATGTCGCTCAGCACCAAGTCGTAGGGCTCCGTCCGGGCCAGATCCGCCGCCCGCCGGCCCTCGGCGGCCATGGTCACCTGGCAGCCGTAGCTGACCAGCACGTCGCGAACCGTCTCGCGGATGACCTCCTCGTCGTCGGCAATAAGCACCCGCTTGTCCTTCAGCACCGGATCGCAGCGGCCCTTCCCGGCCCCGGGGCGGCGCCCCACCACACCCCGCCGGGCCGCGGTCACCTGCTTGATGGCCTGGCGGATCTCGACGGCGTTGTTGCTGATCCGGTTCAGGCGGTGCCGCAGGTCGTCGTGCCCGATGTAGTCCTCGATCAGGCTGCCCACCTCGGTGAGGATGTCGTTGAGCGGGGCGGTGATCTCCGCCATCACGTCGCTGCCCAGCCGCCCGGTGGTGGTGAACCGCTCGGTGACCAGCAGGTCCAGGACGTGGAGGCTCATGGCGACATAACGGGCGAAGATCTCCATGATCTGGCGGTCGTCCTCTCCGAAGGCCGCCGCTCGCTGGCTCTCCACGTTGAACACCCCGATGATCTGGTCGTGGAGGCGCAGGGGCACGGTGAGCGAGCTGGCGGCGTGCTCCAGGCCCGGCAGGTACCTGGGGTCGTTGCCGACGTTGGGGCAGATGTAGCTGCGCCCGTGCTGGGCCACATGCCCGCAGATGCCGTTCCCCTCGCTGGAGGCGAACAGGTCCAGGTTGCGGACCTCATCGCACAGCCCCGCGGAGAGGACCAGCTCGAGCTTGTTGCTCTTCTTGTCCAGCACCCAGACGGAGAAGTTGTCGATGTGCATCAGATCACGGATGAAGCGCAGGACCTTCTGCTCCAGCAGGGCGAGGCGTTCCTGGGCATCCAGCCGAGTGATCTGCTCGGCATCCAGCCGGACCAGCTCGCGGCCGGCGTTGTCGATCGCGTCGATGCGCTCCTGGAGGCGGAGCGCCTTGGTGGCGTCCCAGACCACGGCGGCCACCTGGGTGACCTTGTTGTCCAGGTCGATCACCGGGGTGGCGGTGATCTCGAAGAAGCGGTTGTCGGAGGTGGTCACACTGAAGCGGCGCCCGCGGACGTGGACCGAACCCTTGCCGACGGCGGCCATGGCCCAGGAGAAGGTCTCCCGGCAGTAGTTGCAGACGCGGTCGCGCAGCTCCTCGGTGAAGCTGAGCATCTTGGGGTTGGCCCAGACCAGCTTCCCGTCACTGCCCACGATGCAGACGCCCTGGGGCACCGTCTCGAGGATGACCTCCGCCTCGGGCCCCATGTGCGGGCGGGCCAGGGGGAGGAAGTCCTCGCAGGTGCTGACCACCAGGTCGTAGGATTCCCGCCGCAGGGCGCGGACGGCGTCCTCCAGGGAGTCCACCCGTTCGATGCATCCCCGGGCACCGAGCAGTTGCGGCACGGCCACGGGCGAGGGCTCCGTCCCCCGTACCCACAGGATGCGAAGCTCGTCACTGCTCATAGCACTTCGGTCCGGTGCCAGCCCATGCTTACCCCCACCTCCATGATAGCCCTCGAGCCGGGCGAAGTCCTCCGCCCCGCTGGGAGCGAGAAAAGACGATTGTACCACGCCCCCGGCGCAGCCTACAAGAAGATTCACAGGTTTCAGCAGCAGTCAGGCGGGGCGAGGCCTGCGGGCGCCGGGAAACACGGCGGCAGCGGCCGCAACGGTTCAGGAACGGGTATCGGATGGGGGCCGGGCCCGGGATGATCCGATCCGGGCCTCCGTGCCGGCCCGCAGCCGCGCAAGATTTGCGCGGTGACGGATCACCACCATGACCGCCAGAAGGACCGAGAAAACCAGCAGCGGCCACAGCTCGCCGACCACGCTGCGGCCCTGCCAGCGGGCCACCACCGCAAAACCGACCGGGAAGGCCAGCCCCGCCGCCACCGAGGCCAGGGACACGTAGCGGCTGATGGCCAGCACCACGCCCCACACCGCGAAGGCCAGCACACCCGCCCAGGTCAGCAGCGGGTAGATGCCCAGCGCCACGCCCAGCGACGTGGACACCCCCTTGCCCCCGCGAAAGCCCAGATAGAGCGGGTAATTGTGCCCGAGGACGCAGGCCGCCCCGATGAGCAGCCAGCACAGATACCGCACCGGCTCGGACACCTCCGCCTCCCCCACCGGGCCCGCCAGGGCGCGTCCCGCCGCCAGGGTCGGCAGCAGGCCCTTGAGCACATCCAGCACGAAGACTGCCACCCCGTACCCCCTGCCCAGCAGGCGCGACACATTGGTGGCACCGATGTTGCCGCTGCCCGCCCGGCGCACGTCGATCCCCCGCGTCCAGCCGGCCAGCAGGCCGAACGGGATTCCCCCGATCAGGTAGGCGGCCACGGCCAGGCCCGCCACGGTCAGCCCCACGTTCATACCACCGCCCTTCCCCGCGCCACCTGCCCGTACACTTCGATCAGCCGCTCGGCATGCCGCCGCATGGTCGCTCCCGCGCCGGCGGCCAGCGCCCGGGCACCCATGCGGTGACGCCGCTCGGCATCCGCCAGCAGGCTCACGCATTCCGCCAGCCTGCCCACCTCCTCCGGCGAGTCCAGCACGTACCCGCTGACGCCTTCCTCGATGGCGTCGCTCGCCCCGTCGAACCGCGTGGTGACCACCGCCCGCCCCGCCGCCATGGCCTCGAGCACCACCCGGCTGCAGGGGTCGTAATAGGTGGGATGCACCAGCACGTCCGCCGCATGGTAGAACGGCCAGACGTCCTCCACGGGGCCGGCGAACACCACCCGATCGCCCGCCCCCGCGGAGGCCACCCGTTTCCGCCACCGCGAAGCCGACCCCTTGCCCACCACCAGCGATCGGAACCGCACCACCCCCTCGCCGGCCAGCCGCCCGGCCGCCTCGATCCACCGCCCCACGCCCTTGAGCTTGAAGTTGTGGGCCACCATCAGCACCAGCAGCTCATCCTCGGTGACGCCGTAGCGCCGCCGCACCGCCGAGCGATCCCGCCGCCGCTGCTCCTCGCTGCCGGGGTCGGGATCCACCCCGTTGAAGACTCTGCGGATGTGCGAATCGGGAAAACCGTAATGCCTCCGCAACTGAGCCACCACGTACTCCGACAGGGCCACCACCACCGGCCGCGGCTCCCGGGCCAGCAGCCGCCGCTCCAGGTCCAGCATCAGCCGCTGGCGGAGGTTGAACCTGCTCAGCAAACGCTTGAGCGACCGGCTGCCCGCCGACCGCCGCAGGGCCAGGTTCCGCTCGATGGTCTCCTGCACCGTGCCACCCCGGGGCTCGTACACCTCCGCCCGCAGGCACGGCGAGATGGCGTGCACCACGTCCGCATCCCCCGCCGCCAGCAGTTGGTCCACCCGCCGGGCAAAGGCCGCACTCCGCCCGCTGCGGGTGGTCGCCGCCGGCTGGATGGTGTGCACCCGCAGTCCGGGACCCTCCGGCGGCGCCGAGGCCGTGTACAGTTCCACCTCCACGCCCAGCTCGAGCAGGTGGTGCAGGAACTGCTCCGTCGAGCGTTCGGCTCCGCCGCGGGACACCGCCACCTGCTCCATCACCAGGGCGACCCTCACCGGCCCGCCTCCCCCCGCCGGAGCCGCCGGGCATCGTGCCGGGCGATGCGGCGCGTCTTCCGGGCGACCAGCCGGGCGAGCCGCCGCCCCTGCCGCGACAGCCGCCGCTCCCCCAGGTACGCCCGCAGGAACCGCAGCCGATCCGCCCGCGTGGCCACCGCCGCCGGTGTCGAGTAGTCCAGGGCCGCCAGGTCCTTCACCCGCCAGCGGCGCCTCCGCCACCGCGGCCGGATCACCCGGGCCAGGTCGATCAGGCGGAACGGCTCGCCGGGATCCTCCGGATCGAAGAAGACGTGACAGAGATAAAGATCCCGATGCACCCAACCCGCCGCGTGGAACCGGGCCGCAAAGCGGGCCAGTTCCTGCAGCCACCACCGCGACACCCGCTCCGGCCGCCGAGCCACGTACGCTTCCAGCGACTCACCCGGAACCGCCGCCGTCACCAGCACGCTCCGCCGTTCCCAGCAGCCCGAGCGTTCCTCGCCGAAGGCCGCCCAGCGCACGCAGCCGATCCCGGCCGCCTCCAGCCCGCGGATCCGCTGCCACTCCAGCCGGGCGTGACTGCCGGTCAGAACGCCGGCGCGCATGCGGCCGAGCTGCTCGCCCACCGGCGGGGAGACATACCGCTTCATGTACAGCGTGCCCGCCTCCGGCAGAACGAAACGAATCCGCTGCCGCCACGGCGGCAGCGAGGCCTTGGTGAGATGTTCCCCGCCGGCGAAGGCGAACAGATCATCGAGCGTGCCCAGGCCGCGGGCCTCAAGAGCGTCCCGGTAACCCTCGCGAACCAGCAGCCCGCCCCGGACTGCCACGCCCGGCCGCTCATCGCTTCGCTCGATCGAGGCCACCGCGTTCACGCCACCCCCGCACCCCGCTGTGCCAGCAGTTCCTCAGCGGCCGCGGTGACCGCCTCGACCGTCACCCCCGTCATGCAGCGGTGATCCAGCGGACAAACCTTCTTCTGACACGGGCCGCAGTCCACCTCCACCGACACCCGGCGCTCCAGCGGATAGTCCGTGTCCGTCCATCCCGGGTGGGTGGGCCCGAAGACCGTCACCACCGGCACGCCGAAAGCCTTGGCCACGTGCCGCGGGCCGGTGTCGTTGTTGATCAGCAGATCGCAGCGCCGGATCAGCGACTTGAACTCGCGGAGCGAGGTGGGCGGATCGTCCAGCACGCAGCCGCGGGTCTCCATCCGCTCGCCGATGTGGCGGGCGATGTCCTCCTCGCCCGGGGCACAGGAGATGACCACGGCCGCGCCGTGCCGCTCGCCGAGCCGGTCGCCCACCGCCGCGAAACGTTCGGGCAGCCACAGCTTGCTGGCCCCGAACGACGCCCCCGGGCAGATCACCACCAGCGGCCGGCCCCCGGCGATTCCCAGCCCCGCCAGCCGCTTCTCGACGGCGGCCTCGGAGGCCGGGTCGCTGGCCAGTTCCAGCCGCTCGCCGGGCCAGGCACAGCCCAGATGCTCAGCCAGGTGCCCGTAGTAGTCCACCATGCGGGTGACCGCGATCTCGCCGTCCACCCGCTGCACCGCCAGCCGATCCGTCAGCAGGTAGCCCCGCCGGTCACGGTCGTACCCCAGTCGCCGCGGAATGCCCGCCAGCCGGGCCAGCAGCGCCGAACGGAAGGAGTTGGTCAGCAGCACCACGCCGTCGAACCGCCGGCGGCGGAGCCGGGCGGCCAGTCGCACCACCGCCGGGAGGCCCCGGTGCCGGCCCTTGGGCTCCCAGAACACGACCTCATCCGCCCAGCCCCCCCCGTCGATCAGATCGCCGAGCAACGGCCGCGACAGAAACACCACCTCCGCCTCGTCAAAGTGCTGCCGCAGGGCGCGGAGCGTCGGTGTGGCCATCACGAAGTCGCCCACCCAGCTCGGCAGGACGACCAGCAGCCGCTTGATCGGACGGGACCATGCTTTCCGGCCGGTTCGCACGCCGCGAATCTTAACCCGCGCCCCCCGGGCCCACAACGCCGCCCCGCGTTGACTCGGCAGCCCGGGTTCACTAGGATTCCTGGCCCGTAGGGCAACCATCCGTCATTCGAGCCAGACCAGAGAAAGAGCACAGCCATGAGCGCGCAGTTCGAGCACCTCGATCAGCCGACCGCGGGCGAACCCATCCGCATGACCGACGCCGGCCTCGCCGTGCCGGACCGGCCCATCATCCCCTTCATCGAGGGCGACGGCACCGGGCCGGACATCTGGGCCGCCGCCGTCCGCGTCCTCGACGCCGCCGTGCACCAGGCCTACGCAGAGCGCCGCGGCATCGCCTGGTTCGAGGTCTTCGCCGGACAGAAGGCCTACGACCGCTTCGGCACCTGGCTGCCCAACGACACCGTGACCGCCATCCGCGAGTACCTGGTGGCCATCAAGGGCCCCCTGACCACGCCGGTGGGCGGCGGCATCCGCTCGCTCAACGTGGCCCTGCGGCAGACGCTGGATCTGTACGTCTGCCTCCGGCCGGTGCGCTACTTCACCGGCGTTCCCTCGCCGGTCAAGCGTCCCGAACTGGTGGACATGGCCATTTTCCGCGAGAACAGCGAGGACATCTACGCCGGCGTCGAGTGGCAGGCCGGCACCCCCGAAGCCCGCAAGGTGATCGCCTTTCTCCAGGATGCCATGGGCGTCAGGAAGATCCGCTTCCCGGAGACCTCCGGCATCGGTATCAAGCCGGTCAGCGAGGAGGGCACCAGCCGCCTGGTCCGCGCCGCCATCAACTACGCCATCGAGAACGACCGCAGCAGCGTGACCCTGGTGCACAAGGGCAACATCATGAAGTTCACCGAGGGCGCCTTCCGCGACTGGGGCTACGAGGTGGCCAAGAGGGATTTCGCCGCCGAAGATGTGGACGGCGGGCCCTGGCAGTCGCTGCGCAACCCGAAGACGGGCCGCGAGATCGTGGTCAAGGACGTCATCGCCGACGCCTTCCTCCAGCAGATCCTCACCCGCCCGGCGGAGTACGACGTCATCGCCACCATGAACCTCAACGGGGATTACATCTCCGACGCCCTGGCCGCCTGCGTCGGCGGCATCGGCATCGCCCCCGGCGGCAACATCAACTACGACACCGGGCACGGCCTCTTCGAGGCCACCCACGGCACCGCCCCCAAGTACGCCGGCCAGGACAAGGTCAACCCCGGATCCCTGGTCCTCTCCGGAGAGATGATGCTCCGCTACCTCGGCTGGACCGAGGCGGCCGACCGCATCATCCGGGGCATGGAGGGCGCCATCGGCGCCAAGACCGTCACCTACGACTTCCACCGACTCATGGAGGGCGCCACCCTCCTCAAATGCTCCGAGTTCGCCGACGCCGTGATCAAGCACATGGCGTGATTACCAGCCGCCACGGTGGCAGCAGCCTCCGGCCGGTGTGAACTTGTGGCACCGGCTTCCAACCGGTGCAAGGGTCACACCGGCGCCCAACCGGCTCTCCGCCCGCAGGTCACCGCGTGCCACGCCTCCGGCCGCCAGGTCGGGATCCGTGGTGTCGATCTCCAGGGTGCCGCCCACCCAGGCCTTGAGGCTGGTGCCCTCCAGCTTGATCCTGACCGCCACCTCCGAGCCGGTGCTGTAGGTGTCGCTGTCCAGGACCGTCTCGTAGCCCCTGACGAGCTTGCTCAGCGAGATGTCGCCGCCACGCCCCGGAGGGGCTGACCGAGGATAGCCCGGTGATTCATCACTGGGAAAAACGCTCCGGATGTGCTCAAGTCCCGTAGGGACGGATGAACGCCCTGCCGTCCCTACGGGACTCACGCAGGAATCCGGCCCCGCCCCGAACCCAGC
>Ga0180432_10000887_pt1 | contig 48474 bp, 45 predicted proteins | sample SS_ome_10_FD_132414 | JGI IMG/M metagenome (GOLD analysis project Ga0180432, IMG submission 132414) | Hypersaline lake sediment archaeal communities from the Salton Sea, California, USA - SS_1_MS_2 metaG | ecosystem: Environmental > Aquatic > Non-marine Saline and Alkaline > Hypersaline >...
CTGTTGAGCCGGTACAAGCACAACCAGCTCGACGTCGAGCACGTCGCAACCGTCTTGGTCACCAAGGAGGGCGTCGGCCGAGAGATCCTTCAGGGAATGGGCGTCAACCTGAACGCCCTCGCCAAGGACCTCGAGACGCTCCTTTCAAGCAAGCCGGCCATCGCCGGGCAGATCGGCGGTCAGATCTACATCACCCCGCGGTTGGACACCGTCGTCCAAGGGGCCCAGATGGAGGCCGATCGCTTGCACGACGACTACATCGGGACCGATCACCTGCTGCTCGCCCTCAGCCGGTCGACCGACCCGCAGCTCCGACGGGTTCTCGGCCGGCACCAGATCACGCCGGAGGCGATCTACTCGTCCCTGCGCGAAGTGCGCGGCGAGCAGCGCCTGACCGATCAGGAATCCGAGGAGCGCTACCAGATCCTGAAGAAGTATTCGACCAACCTGACCGAGATGGCGAAGTGCGGCGAGCTCGACCCGGTCATCGGACGCGACGAGGAGATCCGAAGGATGGAGCAGATTCTCTCGCGCCGGCGGAAGAACAACCCCGTCCTAATCGGCGAGCCCGGCGTCGGGAAGACGGCCGTCGTCGAAGGGCTCGCCCAGCGAATGGTCGCCGGCGAGGTCGCCGACACGCTCAAGGGGAAGGAGATCGTCTCCCTCGACATCGCGTCGATGGTCGCCGGCTCCAAGTTCCGCGGGGAGTTCGAGGATCGCCTGAAGGCCGTGGTGAAGGAAATCGAGGCGCACGCCGGCGAGACGATCCTGTTCGTCGACGAGCTGCACACGCTCGTCGGCGCCGGCGCCGCGGAGGGCGCGATCGACGCGTCGAACATCCTCAAAGAGCCGCTGTCGCGCGGGAAGTTCCAGCTGATCGGCGCGACGACCCTCGACGAGTATCGAGAGCACGTGGAGAAGGACTCCGCCTTCGAGCGCCGGTTCCAAAGGGTCTACGTCGGCGAGCCGACGATCGAGGAGACGATCGCCATCCTCGAAGGACTCCGCGAGAAGCTCCAAGAACACCACGGGATCTCGATCTCCGACGAGGCGATCGGCGCGGCGGCCCGACTCTCCGAGCGCTACATCGCCGATCGGTTCCTTCCGGACAAGGCGATCGATCTCGTCGACGAAGCGGCGAGCCGGCTCCGCGTCGACGGGACCGGCAAGACGGTGACCGAGGCCGAGATCGCGGGTCTCGTCTCGCAGTGGACGGGAATCCCGGCCGAGCGGATGCTCGAGGAGGAGCGGTCGCGGCTGGCGAACATGGAGGAGGTCCTCCACGCGCGCGTGATCGACCAGGACGAGGGCGTCCGCGCGATCGCCGAGGCAGTCCGTCACTCCCGTGCCGGCCTCTCCGACCCACGCCGCCCGATCGGGACGTTCCTCTTCCTCGGACCGACCGGCGTCGGGAAGACGGAGCTCGCGAAAACCCTCGCGGCGTTCCTGTTCGGAAGCGACAACGCGCTACTTCGGATCGACATGTCGGAATACATGGAGCGCCACGCGGTCGCCCGGCTGATCGGCTCGCCCCCCGGCTACGTCGGCTACGAGGAGGGCGGACAGCTGACGGAGGCCGTCCGGCGACGCCCGTACCAGGTCGTCCTGTTCGACGAGGTCGAGAAGGCGCATCCCCAGGTGATGAACCTGATGCTGCAGCTGCTCGACGAAGGACGGCTGACCGACGGGCACGGCCGGACGGTCGACTTCCGGCACACGATCCTGATCATGACCTCGAACGCAGGAAGCGAGCACTTCCAGACCGACGAGAGCGAGGAGACCATCCGCAAGCGCGTCCAGGACGAGCTGCGGAAGTTCTTCCGCCCCGAGTTCCTCAATCGGATCGACGAGACGATCGTCTTCCACCCGCTCTCCGCGGAGGCAATCGGGAAGATCGTCGAGCTGAAGATCGACGAGCTGAACGAGCGGCTGGCCGAGCAGCGGATCCGGCTCGCCCTGACCGACGAGGCGAAGCGCGTCCTCGCCAAGGAGGGCTACGATCCGCACTACGGGGCCCGACCGCTCGCCCGCGCCCTGAAGCGCCTCGTCGAGAATCCGCTCGCACGGAGGATCGTCGCCGGCGAGATCTCGGAGGGCGACACCGTGACCGTCGATGCCGCCGCGATGTCCGACGTCCTGATCCTCCGGCGGGAGGCCCGAAGCTAGACGCTCCTAGCGTTCTCGGATTCAATCGCCGCCATCACGCGAGCTTGCGTCCGATGGAGCGGCAGGAGGCCGGAGTCCGCTTGGGCTTCGGTCGGCAGGCTCGCGATGTCCGGCTTGTCCGAGATTCCGAAGACGAGGGCGCCCCGATCTCGCCAGCGGAGGGCGACCTCGCGCACCTCGGCCGTAATCATGATCTCGTCGGCAAGCCGTCTATCCATCGTCGCCGCTTCGGGAAGTCGGCTCATTCGGCCGACCGTCGCCTCGTACTCGTTCCGGCGGAACCGATCGAACAAGGGAAGCTCTCCGCCGACGAGCCCGTCACGCATCGCCCGGTGTGCGTCTCGAAAGGAGCGTGAGGCGGAGGGTGCGCCTCGATCAGCTTCGGCGAGGAGTCCGGCGAGATCGCCGAATCGCTCCCAAGCATCGTCCCGAAGGAGGATGTCGTCCGGAAGCAGGTTGGCCGCAACGGCAAGAGCCATATAGACGACGAGGTCCTGATTGTCAGCCGTGAACCGGTGTAGGGAGTCCCGATTCAAGCTCCGATAGAGGCGCTGGCAGGTGCTCCACTCCGGCACCTCCCCATGAACCTGGATGTACGTGCGGTGGAGGGCGTCAATCCGAGCGCGATCGATCGCCTCGTCATTCCGACCCCGAGCGCCGATCGCCGTCTTGTCAATGTCAATCAGAACGACCGTTCGCCTGTCGATCGGGAAGCCATCGGCATCGCAGAACCGATCAACCTCAGTGAGCAGGCGCCATCGAGAAGCAATCAGGACTGGACCATTCTCTGTCCCCACCATCTGCCAAGCTTCGGGCGCGGACGGATCATCCCGCCCGATGAAGGCAATCCCGGGCCATGCCCCTTCGTGGCAGATCTGTTCGAAGGCGCGGATGTCGTTTCCTCGTGTGTCGCCGACGAAGAGGATGCGGTCGACCGCGCCATTTCCTTCGATCTTCGCCGCCTCCCGAAGGAGAGCGGCAACGAGCTGACCGTAGCACGGCTGGCACTTCCGCGGCGTCGGCGCGTCCGCAAGCCCGATCGATGCTGCCAGGTCCGTACATCGCGGCAGCCGTCGGTCGACCGTGTCGAGGCTCCGGTAGGTGACCCGATCGTCGAGGAACTCCGCCAGCGTCGAACGGGGCAGCCGGGTCAACGCAGCCACCCTTCGGCGACAAGGAACTCTGCGTTGAGAATCGCGCCCGCTGCCGCGCCTCGTTGGGTGTTGTGGACGAGGCCGACCATGCGCAGATCGAGGAGGGGGCAAGGCCGGATCCGTCCGATGCCGACTCTCATCCCCCCCTCTCCGGCGAGATCGAGGCGGGGCTGGGGCCGGTCAACGTCCTCGAAAACGCGAACGGGACGGACCGGCGCGCTCGGAAGACGGCGCACGGAGTCAACCCCGCAGAACGCGCCGAGAACGCGTCCCGCCTCTTGCGGAGACGGCGTCTGGTCAAACCCGAGGGAGACAGCGAACGTGTGGCCGTCGACGACGGGTACCCTGTGGGCGTGGGCACTGACGACGATGTCCGCATCGACCCGCCGCCCATCCTTCACGCGCCCGAGGAGGATCCGGGTTTCCCGCTCGATCTTGGTCTCCTCCGTCGGAATCCACGGAATGACGTTTCCGAGGATGTCCAAAGACGCGACGCCCGGATAGCCGGCGCCGGAGACTGCCTGAAGCGTGCAAACGACCGCCTGCCGAAGGCCGAACGCCTCATCGAGCGCCTTGACGGCGAGAGCGATCCCAGTCGTCGAGCAGTTCGGATTCGTCACCAGAAGCCCGGGCCAGCCTCGTTCGGCACGCTGGACGTCGAGGAGTGCGAGGTGATCCGGGTTGACCTCCGGAATGAGTAGCGGGACGTCGGCCGTCTCTCGGTGGGCGGACGCGTTCGAGCAGACGGCGAAGCCGGCCTCGGCGAAGGCTGGTTCCGTCTGCCGTGCAACCTCTGCCGGTAGGGCGGAGAAGGCGACGGCCGGCCGTTCGCACCGGACCGCGTCCGGATCGAGCGGCGCAATCATCATCCGAGCGACCGCCCCAGGAAGGGCATCGGAAAGGACCCAGTGACAGGCGTCCGCAAAGGACCGGCCAGCACTCCGCTCCGACGCCGCGACGCCGACGACCTTGAACCACGGGTGTCCGACGAGCAGGGAGACGAGCCGCTGGCCGACCGCACCGGTCGCGCCGAGGACCACAGCGGGGATCTTCGCCGATAGCTTCGCTTCGGTCATCGCTCCTGCCTTCGGTCCGCGTCCGAGCCATCGAGGCCAAGCTCCCGGTGGAGAAAGCGAACACTGTCCCCGATGCGATCGGCCGGAATGCAGAAAGAGACGCTGCTGCCGTCGACGGCCTGCGTGACGGCGATGATTCGGACCGCGTGCCGGCCAAGCTCCGCGAAAGCCCGCGAGGCGATCCCCCGATCGTCATCGCCCGTCGAGCCGATCACGGAGAGCGTGGCGACTGCCTCTTCTCGCCGGATCGGATCCTCTTCACCCGATTCGATGCATACGAGTCGGCGAACGACCTCTCGGTCCTGATCACGGATCACAATGCAGAAGCTGGAGTCGGCCAGCGACTGCGAGAACATGCGCACGTCGATCCCCACCTCCGCCAGCCGCCGGAGAGTTCGAGATGCCGAGGAGAGCCGCTGCGGCTCGGGGCCGTTGCCGATCGCCAGGAGACACATCTCGTCAGCCGATACGATTGCCGGCGGAACGTCGCGCCCGGAGCTTGGCTGGGCGACGATCCGCGTGCCGGGGTGATCGGGACAGAAGCTGTTGAGAATCCTCAGTGAAATCCCTTCTGCAATGACAGGTTGGATCGTTCGTGGGTGAAGGACCTCGGCGCCGAAGCGGGCGAGGGCAGCTGCCTCTTCGTAGGAGAGCTCCGTGATCGTCTGCGCGCCCGGCACCTGATGCGGGTCCGCAGTGAGGATGCCGTTGACGTCCGTCCAGATCCAGACCTCATCAGCCCCCAGTCCTGCGGCGACGATCGCCGCGCTCCGGTCGCTTCCACTCCGTCCGAGCGTCGTCGGAATGCCCGCCTCCGTCGCCGCGATGTACCCGGTAATGACCGGGAGAACGCCTGCATCCAGGCAAGGGGCGACGCGACTGCGGATTCTCTCTCGCGTCGGCTCCTCGTGAACCGACGCATCGCCGAACCGTTCGTCGGTGACGATCAGTTCCTCCGCGTTGAGCGCCTCGACCTCGTGCTCGCCCGTTCGCAGGACTTCGGCCAGCAAACGCGCGGAGAGTTTCTCCCCAAAGCCCATCACTCTATCCCGGCCCCGCGCCGTCAACTCGCCTAGGACGGCCAGACTCTCGTAGGTGCGACGAAGCGCCCCCAATTGCCGGGCCACCTCCTCGGCGAAGGCGGCCGCCGCTTTCGCGTCGAGATGCTCCACCGCCACCGCGGTATGGCGAGCTCCGAGATCGGACAGGATCGCGCCAGGACGTGACATGTCACCCATCGCCGCTTCCCGCGCGCCCCGGATCAATGCATCGGTAACGCCGGCCATCGCGGAAACGACGACGATCGGTCGCTCCCCGGCCCGTCGGCGCTCGTCGACGATCCGCGCGACTCGAGCAAATCCGCCCGCGTTTCCGATCGACGTACCGCCGAACTTGTGGACCACGATCGGTTCACGTCGCATCGCGGTCGCCTCCTCTTGTCGCCAGTGGTCCGAGCGCTCGATCCAGATCGGCGATCAGATCACGGATGTCCTCGATTCCGACCGCGTAACGGATCAGGCCGTCCGGAATCCCGTACCTCGCTCGCTCCACCGGGTCCGGCGAAATGAAGAGGGCCTGCTGCTGGACGATCGATTCGACACCGCCAAGTGTCGGGCCGATCCGCGGAATCTCGAGGCGATCGACGCAGGCCGATGCGGCGGGCCGCCCGCCGACCGGCTCGAAGCTGACCACGCCTCCGAATCCGGTCATCAGACGACGCGCGATGGCGTGGTCCGGGTGCGACGCGAGTCCCGGGTAATGCACACGCGCGATCGCCGGATGGGTCTCAAGATGCTCAGCGACTCGCTGCGCGCTCTCGTTCTGGCGATGCACCCGAATCGGAAGCGTCTTGACGCCGCGAAGGACGAGATAGGCCTCCATCGGCGCGGCAACGCCGCCCAGGATCCCTCGCGCCTCCTCGATCGCGTCGAGCTGCTCAGCCCGGCCGACCACGACGCCGGCAAGGAGATCGTTGTGACCTCCGATGTACTTGGTCGCGCTGTGGATCACGAGGTCCGCTCCCCACTCGATCGGCCGTAGGTTGATCGGCGTAGCGAATGTGGCGTCGACCATTGTCAGGACGCCCTCACGCCGCGCCCATTCCGCTATGGACTCGAGATCAGCGACGCGAAGATGGGGATTGGTCGGGATCTCGAGGAAGACGGCGCGCGTCGACGGGCGACGCCTCTCAGGGATCTCGTCTGGGCCACAGAAGCTCGTCTCGATGCCGAAACGAGGGAGAGTCTCAGCGGCGAAGGCGCGCGTCCGACGATAGGCGCCGCCGGCAACGACCAGATGGTCCCCGGTGGAAAGAAGTGCCAGAACCGACGTGGTGATGGCCGCCATACCGCTGGAGAAGAGGAGGGCTCGCTCCCCTCCGTCCAGGTCCGCCAGCTTCCGCTCCGCCGCATCTTGCGTCGGGTTCCCGTACCGCCCGTACTCGTAGCGATCCGGCGTGCCATCGAGTTCCCTGCGCTCGACGAACGTCTGCACCGCCTCTGTGTCGGCGAACGTGTAGGCGGAACTCATCACCACCGGCACCGTGAGTGCGTCATACGGCCTCCGTCGAGCCTCCCCGGCGTGCACCGCGCGGGTCTCCAATCGGGCAGTCATCTTCTGCCTCCTTTCCTGCTTCTGCGTCACACTCGCAGGCAATGCCCGTCGCACCAAAGAAAACGGACCACGGAAGATCCCGTGGTCCGTGCTCGCCACCGGTTCGGTGCCGCTGGGCTACCGAGCCGGAGCGAGCTGGGACATCATCATGGCGACGGCCACCTGGATCGAGTCACGCGAAGACTCAGTTCCCCGTTGGCGTACCAAAGCCACGATCATGTCGACGTAATTGTAGCGATGTCGCGGCGACCGACAAGGTGTCCGCGGACCCGACGCCCGAACGGCCTTCGTCAGTCTAGGCCGTCACCAGCTTCAGAAGAGCCATTCGAACGGGGATGCCGTTCGCTGCTTGGCGGAAGTAGGCGGCCCCCGGGAGCTCGTCGACGTCGGTCGCGATCTCATCGACCCGCGGGAGCGGATGCATCACGGTGACCGACGGCTTCGCCGAGCGAAGGGCCTCGGCGCTCAGCACGAACGTCCCCTTCAGCCGGTCGTAGTCGGCGGCGTTCTCGAACCGCTCGCGCTGGATCCTCGTCATGTAGAGGACGTCAGCCTCCGGGATCGCGGTCGCGAGATCGGACGTTTCGGTCACCGACAGCCCGCGAGCGCGGAGGCGCTCGACGATCTCGGCCGGCATCCGGAGAGCGTCCGGCGCGACCAGATCGAGAGCCACGTCGTAGTTCGCGAGCAGGTCGACGAGCGAGTGGACGGTCCGGCCGTGCTTCAGGTCGCCGACGAGGGCGACCGTGAGGCCGTCGACCTTCCCCTGCTCGGAGAGGATCGTGTACAGATCGAGGAGCGACTGCGTCGGGTGCTGACCGGCGCCGTCCCCGGCGTTGATCACCGGTCGATCGGTCGCGCGAGCCGCCTCGTCCGCCGAGCCGATCTGCGGGTGACGAAGGACGATCACGTCGGCGTACCCCTCGACCGTCCGGATCGTGTCGTGCAGGCTCTCCCCCTTCGCCGCCGACGAGCTCTTCGCCTCGGCGACGCTGACCACCCGCCCGCCAAGCCGATGCATCGCCGCCTCGAACGAAAGGCGGGTCCGCGTGCTCGGCTCGAAGAAGAGCGTCGCCAGGATCTTCCCCCGCAGCGCATCGAGGACCTCGCCCCGCTCGAGCGCGGACGCGAAGCCGCGCGCCGTCTCCAGGATCCGGTCGATCTCCTCCGGGCTGAACTGATCCGCCCGAAGCACGTCCTTGCTCGCCAATCCCGCCATCGGCAATCCTCCTATCCGTGTCTCGCGATCATCCCGTCGCCCCGTCGCCGATCCGCGTTCGCAGGAACCGACCTCGTCCGGGATCGGTCGTCAGCCTCCCGTCCTCAACGAGGATCTTACCCCGCCGCATCGTCAGGATCGGCCTTCCGACGACGCGCTGCCCCTCGTACGGGGAGTACGTCGCGTTCGAGTACAGCCTCGTCCGCTCGATCGTCCACGCCGCCTCCGGATCGACGATCACCAAATCGGCGTCGCTTCCGGCCGCGAGCGTCCCCTTCTGCGGGTAGAGGCCGAAGATCCTCGCCGGGGTCTCGCACATCAGATCGACCAACCGAGCGATGTCGAGGCGCCGCTCGGCGACCCCCCCGTGGAAGAGGAGCGGGAGCATCGTCTCCAGCTGAGGCGACCCGAACGGGGCGGTCGAGAAGTCGTCACCAGCCGTCTTTTCCTTCGGCGCGTGGTCGCTCGCGACGCAGTCGAGGGTCCCGTCGGCGAGCCCCTCCCACAGGGCGCGGCGGTCGTCGTCGGTCCGAAGGGGCGGGCCGATCTTGAGCAGCGGCCCCTGCTCCACCAAGTCGTCGTTCGTCAGCGTCAGGTACTGGGGACAGGTCTCCCCGTAGACGCGGAATCCGCGGGCCTTCGCGTCGCGAACCGCGTCGAGCGCGAGGCGCGCGCTCACGTGCGGGATGTAGATCGGGCAGCCCGCGACCTGCGCCATCGAGATCGCCCGGCCGACCGCCTCGGCCTCGAGGATCGCCGGGCGGGTGTCGACGAACGCGTCGATCGGATCCCGGCCCTCGGCGAGGAACCTGTCCTCGAGGTAGTCGGTGGCGAGCCCGTTCTCGGCGTGGACCATCCCCATCCCGCCAACGCGCCCGAGGATGTCGAGGGTTCGCATCAGCTGGTAGTCGTCGGTCATCCACCCGAACTTGGCGTAGGTCATGAACATCTTGAACGAGGTGACCCCTTCGGCGATCGCCGCCGGGATCTCGTCGGCCTGTCTCGCCGCGTCGAACAGCCCGCCGTGGAGGGCGAAGTCGAGGATCGAGCCGGCCTCTCCCTCCTCGCGGAACCGGTGGATCGTTTCCAGGAGGCCGTTTCCCGGCTTCGCGTAGGCGTAGTGAACGAGCGTCGTCACGCCCCCGTGAGCGCCGGCAATCGAGCAGGCCGCGAGGTCGTCGAGGTAGACCGGATGCACGTGAACGTCGATCGCCCCCGGGAGGATGTATCGTCCGCCCGCGTCGAGGATCCGATCGGCCGACCGATCGAGATTCGGGCCGATCCGAGCGATCGTCTCTCCTTCGACGAGGACGTCGGCTCGCCTCGCCTCGCCCCCGGCGACGGCGATCCCTCCGACGATCAGCGTTCTCGACACGAGTCCCCCTTCCGTCGCGTCCGTCCCCGATTCTATCTCCGACGACGAGAGGCTCAACGCGCCGGCCACCGGCCAGATGTCCGATCCCCCGTCCCACGGATCGGATGCTCGATCCCCAGCCCCACGGTATGATCCCCTCGATGACCCGGCAATCCCGAGGAGACCGATGAAGGACGCGACCCTCTGTTTCGTCTTGCACCTCGAGAAGCGACAGATCCTCCTCGGATTGAAGAAGCGCGGCTTCGGCGCCGGGAAGTACAACGGGTTCGGCGGGAAGCTTCTTTCCGGCGAGACCCACCGCGCCGCCGTCCTCCGCGAGGTTCACGAAGAGACGGGGCTTCGCCTCGACGGCGGCGAGCTTCGCCCGGCCGGCGAGATCACGTTCCTCTTCCCGTTCGAGCCCGACTTCGATCACCACGTGCACGTCTTCGTGACGTCCGCGTGGCGCGGCGAGCCGCGCGAGTCCGCCGAGATGGCGCCGAAGTGGTTCCCACTCGACGGAATCCCGTACGAACGGATGTGGGCCGACGACGCCTACTGGATGCCCCTCGTCCTCGCTGGCAAGCGGATCGAGGCGACGTTCAGCTTCGGTGAGGACAACGAGCGGCTGACCGGGTGGTCGATTCGGGAAGCCGCCTTGGATCACCACCCGTAGGTCCGAAGGGAAGCGAAGCCGCCACCGACCGGCGGCCTAGCCGGCCTCGCCCGCGTCCTCCGGGAACGCGAACCCCCCCTCTCGGAAAAGCCGCAGACAGGCATCGACAACATCGGGCGCGTAGTGCGTTCCCCGGTTCGCCTCGATCTCCTGCAACGCGACGTCGATCCCGAGCGCGGCGCGGTACGGCCGGTGCGAGGCCATCGCCTCGACGGTGTCCGCCACGGCGAGGACCTGCGCTTCGAGCCGAACGTCGTCCCCCGCGAGGCCCTTGGGGTACCCTGTGCCGTCGATCCGCTCGTGATGCTGGAGGACGATCTCCGCCACCGGCCACGGGAAGGAGACCGTCCTCAGGATGTCGTAGGCGACGCGCGGGTGAGCACGGATCAGCGACATCTCGACGTCCGTCAGCGCGCTCGGCTTGCTCAGGATCTCTGCGGGGACCGCCATCTTGCCGATGTCGTGCATCAGCCCGGCCGCTCGAATCCCGTCGACGACGTCGGCGTCGAGCCCGAGATCCTCCGCGATGGCGACGGCGAGCGCCGTCACGCGGCGCTGGTGCCCGGCCGTGTACGGGTCGCGCATCTCGGTCGTCAATCCGATCGCCTCGATCGTCCCGTCGAGCGCTCCGCGGAGCGCTCTCTCGGCGGAGACCGTCGCCGTAATGTCAGACTTGGAGACGAAGACGCGATCGTAGGTCTTCTCGTGTCCCGGGGGGACGCTCCAACGGACGACGACGTGCATCTCCTCCCCGTCGACGGTCCGATCGACCGTCGTCCCGAAGAAGGTCGTTCGCCCCTCCCAGATCGTCAGGATCTGGTCCACGAAGTCGCGGCGCGAGACGTCGGTGAGCACGGTCCCGAGACGCGCGTCAAGCTGATCTCTCGAAGAGACGGCGTGTAGCGCGAGCGTCGCCTCGTTCACGTCGACAACCCGAATCCGCTCGATGCACGCGTCGATCAGCTCGGGGTGCGTCTCGACGTAGCCGACGAGGTCGTCCACCCCCCGATCGCGGAGCGCGTCGAGGATCGTCTTGACCTGAGAGAAGTCCTCGTACAGAAGGGAGATCGGCGAGCCCTCGAAGATGGTTCGGTAGCGAGTTTCGCTCTCCGCGAGCGCCTCCTCGGCCCCGCGTCTCTGCGCGGCCTCGATGGAGAGCCCTACGAGATAGGCAACTTCGGCGGCGAACTCCTCATCCTCGTGCGTCCACTCGCGCGGCACGTCGATCTGCTGGAAACAGACATCGCCGACCAGGCGTCCCTTCGACCGCACCCCCACGCTGAGGAGCGAGGTGATCCCTTCGGCGGCCATCGCATCGAGGTCAAACTCGACTGCCCTCGGGTCGCTCTGCACGTCCACCATGCTCAGCACGCGGCTACTCCCGAGCGCGTCGAGGTATGTGCCGAGGTCCGACACGCGGTAGTCGCGCCCCTTCTCGTGTCGCCCGTCGCTTCGCACGTACGTGTCCACGCAGCGGAACATCTCGTCTTCCTCGTCGAGAAGCCAGATCGCCACCTGTGCGACGCCCATCGCGTCGGCGGCCGTCTCAGCGATCAGACGCACCGCGAGATGGAGATCGCCCTCGTACACTGGGCTCGCTGTCGCCAGCTGTACGAGCGCCGCGTTCCGCCTGCGGGCCCGTTCCTCCCTCGCCCTCTCGTCCGCCTGCGCCGTCTTGCGAGCGGTGACGTCACTCGCGAGGTGGAGGGTCGCCGGTTTCCCCTCCCACTCGACGATGACCGGACGAACCTCGACCCACTTCGCCTCGCCGGCCGCGTCGAGGATGCGGAACTCGCACTCGGAGGGCGTCGCCCCTCCCGCCAGGCGTTCCCCGTGCCGGCGAACGACTTCCAGGTCTTCCGAATGGATCAGGTCGCGGAGCGCCATCGACAGGAGCTCTTTCTGCGAGTAGCCGGTGATCTCCGCCGTCTTGGGATTCGCGAATCGCAGCTGCCCGTCCTGCGCCACGAAGACGGCTTCGTTGGCGTTCTCGACGAGCGTTCGGTACTTCTCTTCACTGACGGCGAGCGCGTGCGCCTTCCGCTCGACCTCTTCCTCCAGATGCTCGCGATAGCGGAGGTTCTCCTCCGCCAGGCGCTGACGCTCATCGGCGATCGCCTTGACGCGAAGCGCGCTCTCGACGGCAGCCTGGATCTCGCCCCGCGAGACGGGCTTGGCGAGGTAGTCGAACGCTCCCTGCCGGACAGCGTCTGACGCGGTCTCCACGGTCGGCTCCCCGGTGATCATGATGACCTGTGCGTCGGACGCCACCCTCTGGACTCTCTCGAGAAGAGCAATACCGTCTGCCCCGGGGAGGACGATGTCGCAGACGACGACGTCGGGAAGCGACCGTGCTACGATTCCGAGGGCTTCCTCCGCTTCGCCTGCGGTGAACACCTCGTGGCCGATCTCCCCCACGAACTCGGCGAGCGTCTCCCGAATGCTCCGCTCGTCGTCGACGATCAGGACCTTAGCCATCGTCCCCCTCTGCCTGCTCCTCTCCCTCCAGGCTCCACCCGTTGTCGACGGGCAGGTCGAGCAGGAAGCGCGTGTACGAGCCTTCTTGGCTCTCGACGGTGAGCTTACCTCGATGATCGCGCACGATCCCATAGCTGACGGACAGCCCGAGGCCCGTCCCTCGGTCGCGAGGCTTCGTCGTGAAGAATGGGTCGAAGATCCGATCGAGGTCCCCAGCGGAGATCCCCGACCCGTGATCCTCCACGATCGTTCGGATCCACCTCGATCCATCCATCGTGATCTCCTCGGCCGTCACGCGGACAGTCTTGTCCGGGTGATCTCCCGGATAGCGCTCGTTCAGCGCGTCGCGAGCATTGGTGAGGAGGTTGAGGAGGACCTGCTGGAGCTGCTGGCTCCGGCACTTGATCTTCGGCAGGTTCTCGGCCACGTCGATCCGGACCTCGATCCGGTCTCTCTCGAGGAGCCGCCCGATGAGCGTCAGCGTCGCCGTGAGGATGTCGACGATTCGGGCCGGACTGTGAGACTCCTTCTCCTGCCGCGAGAACGAGAGGAGATTCCGAACGATCTTGGCCACGCGCGCCCCCTCGGACATGATCGCATCGGCGAATTCCTTCAGGCGGGAATCCTCGACGCGACGGCTGATTAGTTCGGCGTAGTTGATCATCCCCGTGAGCGGGTTGTTGATCTCGTGGGCGACGCCGCTCGCCAACGTGCCGATCGACTCCAGCTTCTGCGTCTGGCGCAACTGCGCCTCGAGCGCGTACCGCTCGGCTTCCGCGCGACGCTGCGCCGTGATGTCCTCGACGGTTCCCTCGTAGCAGACGACGTTTCCCTCTTCGTCGCGTAACACGACCGCGTTCTCGCGAACGAAGAGGCGCTCTCCGTCCTTCCGCGCCCAGATCGACTCCGCCCCTTCGAGCCTCCCGTCCCGCTCGACTCGCTCCTTGAATTGCTCGCGGGGCGTCTCCAGCTCGTAGCCGTTCTGCTCAAGGTTTCTCGACGCTAGCTCATCGAACGAGTCGTATCCGAGCATCCGGACGAGGGATGGATTGGCAGCGAGGATCCGCCCATCTGGCGTCGTCTGGTAGATCCCGAGCGCCGCGTTCTCGAACAGCGACCGGTACCGCCGCTCGCTCATCGCGAGCGCCGCGCCCGCCTGTTTCTGCTCGGTCACGTCGATGAGAAGGCCCCGGAAGCCGGCGAAACGGCCCCCATCCAGGATCGGATGGACCGCCATCCGGATCCACCGGACACTCCCGTCCTTGGCGACGACCTGATGGTCCTCGGGGCGAGGCTCCGGCGTACTCATCAAGATGTCCTTCACTTCCTCGATGTCCCGGTAGTCTCCCTCGAAGGCGAACGTGGCGTAGGGCTTCCCGATCACCTCTTCCGGGGGATACCCGAGGATCCGCTCGATCGCCGGGCTCACGTAGGTGTACACCCCACGCTCGTCGACGATGAACAGGACCTCGCGCATCTCCTCGACCAAATCGCGGAACTTCGCCTCGCTCGCGCGCAGCTCGATCTCGGCCGTCTTCCGCTCGGTGATGTCCTCCACCATCACCAGAACTCCTCCAGTCCGATCCTCCCTCTTCAAGCGGGTGAAGTGCACCTCCCCGTGACGGACGGCGCCGTCTTTCGCGGTCCACGTCGCCTCGAACGCCTCCGGAGCTCGCCCGCGGAGGATCCCGGCAAAGATCCGAATGTATCTCGGGATGTCGCGCGCCCTCGCCGGCGGGAGCTTGGTGAAGTGAAGGCCGACGATCTCCTCCTTGGCGAAGCCGGTGATCCGCGCGAACTCCTCGTTGCAGGAGGCGACCCTTCCGTCGAGATCGACAGTGACGATTCCGACCGGCGCGAGATCGACGATCGTGCGGTAGCGCTTCTCGGACTCCTCGATCCGCTCCGCGGCGAGGCGCCGTTCGGTGACGTCCTTGACGAACCCGAGCATCCGACGCGGCCGTCCGGCCGCATCGAGGATGAAGCTCCCGTCGTCCTCGACGTGAATGTAGTCTCCGCTCTTCCTGCGAACGCGATACTGGAGATGGGCGGGCTCGCGCGTCTCGAGGAGGCGGTCGATCGCCTCCTCGAAATCCGGGCGGTCTTCGGGGTGGATCAGCCCGGCCCAGCGGGCGAGGCCTCCGGACATCTCGGCCTCCGTGTAGCCGAGGATTCTCTCGAGGTCTCCCCCGTAGGTGACTTCGTTCGTCTCGGAGTCCCAGTCGTAGAGGAGGTGCCGGCTCGCCGCGACCGCTCCCTCGTACCGGTTTTTCCACTCGACGATAGCTCCTTCCGCGAGCGTCCGTTCCGTGACGTCCTGGAAGACGGTCGCGAACTGGCCAGGGCGCGGGCGGAACGCCAGGACGGAGTACCACTTGCCGAGCGATTCGGCGTACTGCTCGAAGCGCGCCTCCTCACCCGTGAGAGCGACCCGTCCGTACCTGCCGATCCAATCGGCAGGGTCCGACTCGATTCCGGGCAGGACCTCGGTGACCCGCTTGCCGATGATCTCCTCCCGCCGCAGGCCGACCATCCGCTCGAAGGCGGCGTTCACCTCGAGGAAGACGTAGTCAATCGGCCTCCCCATCTCATCGAGCGCGATCTCGTGGAGGGCGAAGGCGTCCATCATGTTCTTGAAGAGGAGCCGGTACTTCTCCTCGTTCGCCCGGAGCGCCTCTTCCGCCCGCACGCGTTCGGTGATCTCCTCGAACGCGAGGACGATTCGGCCCCCGGGAATCCGGAACGCGCGCATGCGGAATCCGCGTCTCGCCTCGGGGGGACCGACGGTGGCCTCCCTGTCGTAGATCCCGCCCGCACGAACGATCTCGAGGAGCGACGGCCTCAACTGCTCGACCATCCCCGTCGGCCAGTGGGCCTCCAGCTCCTCGCCGAGGTCCCGTCCCGCGTCGACGAACACCGCCGCCGCCTCGTTTCCCGCGACGAGAACCAGCCGATCCGGCTCCTCGAACCGGTAGATCAGAATTCCCGTCGGAATCGCCGAGACGATCTCGTCCGCAGTCTGAAGCGCCTCGCGAGCCTTCTTCTGCTCGCTGATGTCGACGATCACGACGCGGAGCCCGACGATTTCGTCTCCCCGCCGCGCGGCGACTGCGTGCACGATCACCGGGAACCTCGCGCCGTCCTTGGTCAGCGCCGTGTGCTCCGTCCCCCCGATCGTCTCGCCATCCAGGATTCTCCGGATGTACTCGGAGGCTCGCTCGCGCTCCTCGGGCACGATCAGCTCCAGCCCGTCCACCCGCTCGACGGAATCGACCTCCGCGTAGCCGAACCGCTCGAACATGGCCCGGTTGGCGAACGTGATCCGTCCGTCGATGCCGCACTCGCAGACGGATTCCGGCAGGAGCTCAGCTGTCTCGCGGAACTTTCGTTCGCTCTCGCGTAGCGCGGACAGCGTCGCGAGGAGCCGCTCTTCGGTCTCGCGACGTCGATCCATCTCCCGGCTCAGGTCGTCGCGCGAAGCGGTGATTCGCGTGAGATTCTCCGCCATCCGATCGAACGCACGGGAGAGATCGCCGAACTCGTCCGACCGGCTCATCCTGATTCGATGCCCGAACTCGCCCCGCCCGATCCGCGCCGCTCCCGCCGCGATCCGGCGGAGCGGATGCGTCATCCTCCGAGCGAGGACGACCCCGAGGAGCGAGAAAACCGCGATCGCTCCTCCGAGCAGGGCGATCGCGAGGAATCGGGTCTGCACGACCGGTGCGAGCGCCTCCGTTTCGTCGATCTCGGCGAGAAGCGCCATCCCGTATTTCGGGAGCGGGCGAAAGGCCCCGAGGACCCGAACGTCGCGGTAGTCGACGTAGCGCGCCACGCCCGTTTCGCCGGCAAGCGCGCGGGCAACCCCCTCGCTGTCGGCAACGCGACGCAACGCGTACCCGTCTCCGAACCGCGGTTCGGTCACGAAGTAGCCGAACGCGTCGACGAGGTAGACGTCCTCGGTCTCGTGCCTTCCCTTCGCGTAGGCAACGATGTCTCCTAGCACGTCCAGATTGACCCGGCCGACGAGGACGGCAATCGGAGGCTCTTCGCCTCGCCCGATCGGCGCGCCGACGTGCATCGCCAGCGTCTCCAGGGCCGGCGTGTAGCTCAGGGAGCCGACGTGCGTCTCGGCCAAACCTTCCTCGTAGTACGGCTCTCCGATCCGGAACTTGCCGACCTCGTCCGGGTCGGTCGAGACGAGAACCCTTCCCGTCGGCGCATCGACAATCGAGAACGCCGTGTAGAGCCCCCCAGCACGGAGGTGCGGCGACAGGTGCGAGCCGAGGATCGCGCTCGTCACCGTTGGATCGGGAGGCGTCTCCCGATTCGCCTGTGCGACGAGAGCCGCCGTCAGATCGACGACCAACGGGCGTTGGGCGATGCTCTCGATCAGCTGGCGAAGGCTTCCGATCCAGCGATCGAAATCGGCGGCGCGGATCTCGGTGATCGCGCCGAGGTGGATCTCGATCTCATCCCTGATCGTGCGCTCCGTGTTGACGGTCGAGACGTAGGAGACGAACGCGACCGGAAGGGTGCTCAGGACGAAGAACGCGATCGCCAGGCGGACTGAGTGCTTCATGGGCTCGAAGGATAGGCCGCCCGAATGAAGTCGAGCGTGTACGCGTCCGCAGGATCGAAGCCCGCCGGCAGGAGCCCGAGCTCGATCATCGTTGCGGCCATTCTCGACCACCGCTCGGCGGTCATCGCTCCCAAAGGCGCTTCCCCAACGTGGATGAACGGCAAGCTCCCGACGAGAATCCGCCGCTGCTCTCCAAGGTCGAGCTGGGGATTCCAGGCGAGCGTGAGCCCCACCGCTTCCTCGACGTGGCCGAGCACCCACTGCCACCCCTCGATCAGCGCGGAGACGACCCGCCGAACGAGGCCCGGCCTCGTCTCCACCAGATCCCGCCGCGCAATCAGGATGTCGCCGTAGAGGTGAATCCCGTAGTCGGTCGGGTAGATGACGTTGACGTCGTACCCGGCCTCCCGGGCGCGGCGCACCTCGTTGGTGTAGTACCCGCTCCAGGCGTCGTAGGCACCCGAGTAGAGATCCGACAGGTCATAACTCACCGAGCCAACCTCAATGTCCGCGAGACTGAGCCCGACGCGACTGAGGATGGCGGGAACGATCAGGCTTGTCGGGTAGAACATGACGCGCTTCCCGACCAGGTCCTCCGGCCGACGGATCCCGCTCTCCTCGAGTGTGAGGATCACTGCGGGGTCAATCTGGAAGACAACGGCAACTGCAACGTTCGGGATCCCTTCGCTCACGAGACCCAGATGTCGGCTCGGATCGGCCAGAACGAAGTCGTACAGCCCTTCCGACAAGTCAACTAGCACATCATCGAGCGCCGGTCCGTCGACGAGATCGACGTCGAGCCCCCCGCGGGCGAAGATCCCGTTCGCCTCCGCCGCATACAGCCCCGCAAACTGCGCATTGTGGAACCACTTGAGGTGAATGGCGATCCGATCCGCCCCCTCCGTCGGGAGAGAGAGAACGAGGATCAGGGCGATGCACGCCACGAGAAGGGCCTGCCGGTTCACCGTATCGCCTCCTCTCCCCAATATACCACGTCCGAACGGGCGCGGATGTTGGCCATGTCACCTTGCGCCGCCTGGTCGACGCCGGGTCGCACGAGATACCCTCTCCGGCGCAAGCCGGGGTCGGCCCGTGGGAAAGGGGGACGTCAATGAACGCGCGCACGCGGCGTGGACGAGCGCGATCCTTCGGAGTTAGGCCGGGAGTCCTGTCCCCCGGGCCGCTCGACGCGATCACGGACGTCGAAGGGGTTCTCGTCGGGCACGCGACACGAATCGAGGACGAGGCAATCCGGACCGGCGCGACGGCCGTCTTCCCACACGCCGGGAACCTCCTGCGAGATCGTGTGCCGGCCGGGCTGGCCGTCGCCAACGGGTACGGGAAGATGATGGGATCGACGCAGATCGTCGAGCTCGGGGAGATCGAGACCCCGATCGTGTTGACCAACACCTTCGCCGTCCCGCGGGCCGCCGAGGCGATTCTCGATTGGACGCTCGACCGACCGGAGAACCGGACCGCTCGCTCGATCAACCCGGTCGTCGGCGAGACGAACGACGGCCTCTTGAACGCCATCGAGACGCGCCCGCTGACCGTTTCGCAGATCCGTGCGAGCATCGAGGCCGCGACGGACGGCCCCGTCGAGGAAGGCTCCGTCGGGGCCGGGACGGGAGCGGTCGCCTTCGGCTGGAAGGCGGGCGTCGGGACCGGCTCGCGCCGACTCCCCTCCTCCCTCGGTGGCCACACCGTCGGCGTGCTCGTCCAGGCGAACTTCGGCGGATGCCTGCGGATCGTCGGCGTTCCGGTCGGCTCCCTTCTCGGCCGTCACGCCCTGGCGGACGAGATCGCGAGAGCGGAGGAGCTCGGCTCGATCATGATCGTCGTCGCCACCGACGCCCCCCTCTCCGATCGCAACCTGACCCGGCTCGCCCGCCGGACGTTCGCGGGGATGGCGAGGACCGGCGCCTCGATGGCGAACGGCTCCGGCGATTACGCGATCGCATTCTCGACGGCAGAATCGGTGAGACGCACGCCGGATCGGCGTGCGTCGGCGGCCGAACTCCGTGAACTCGGCAACGACCGCGTCTCCCCGCTCTTCCTCGCGGCGATCGAAGCGACCGAGGAGGCGATCTACAACGCGCTTTTCGTCGCGGAGTCGATGACCGGTCGCAACGGCTTCCGCGTCGACGCGTTGCCGCTGGATCGCGTCCTGCCGCTCCTCGCGGCGGACGCGAACGAAACTCGATGAGCCCATCCGTCTCCCGGCTGCAGCTTGAGAGGTGGGCCATCGCCGCCTGGCCGGCGCTCGAGGAGATCGCCTACGACGGATGGATCCTCCGGTTCGCCGACGGACACACCAAGCGGTCGAATTGCGTGAACCCGCTGCGCGAGTCGACGGCCGAGCTCGACGAGAAGATCGCCATCTGCGAGCGTGCGTACGCCGAACGCGGTCTTCCGACGGTCTTCCGACTGACCCCGTTCTCCGAGCCGTCCTCCCTCGACGATGCCCTCGCCGACCTCGGCTACGAGGCGATCGATCGAACCTGGGTGATGACGCGACCGCTCGGCGACCTTCCGACTCTCGGAAGCATCGATGGAGTCGAATCCGTCGACCTCGCTTCCTGGCTCGATGCGTTCGAGCGACTCGGCGTCCTTCCGCCCGACGAGATGGCAGTCCGCCGAGAGATCCTCTCCCGCATCCCGTCGGAGACCATCCCCCTCGCCGCTGGCCCGACCGACCGACCGGCGGGGGTCAACCTCGGAGTCCACGACGGCGAAGCTGTCGGCCTCTTCTCGCTCTACGTCGCGCCGGAGAGACGCCGCGAGGGCGTCGGGCGAGCCCTCGTCGAGAAAGCGCTCCAAATCGCCGCCGACCGCGGCGCGGCGATCGCCTACCTGCAAGTCGAGGCAACGAACGGACCCGCTCGGGCGCTCTACGCCAAGCTCGGCTTCTTCGACGCGTATCCCTACTGGTACCGGGTTCGACGCGACGAGCCGGAAACCTCGGGACCGACCAGCGCCAAGGGGACCGACCTTGACTACCGCCCCGGCGGTCTCTAGCCTTGCAGCATGTCTAGCTCCTCGACCCGAAGAGGGCCGAAGTTCGTCCGCCGACGCCCCGTGATCGGAAACGACGTGGGCGCCGAAACGCGGATCGTGTGCTTTCCCGACGGAACGACGGTCGCCGCCTCGCCGCTTCGCGCCCGACGAGCAGTGGATCCGCGCCGCGACTTCGGCCTCTATCTGGACAAACGCTGGGCGCCGACCTGGCTGGCCGAGACGATCGACTGGCCCGACTTCGGCCTTCCAAGAGATCCGGAAGACGCGGCGGCCCGGATCGTCTCGACGTTCGAGCGCGCAAAGCGCGGAGAGCGCGTCGAGGTTGGCTGCGCCGGAGGCCTCGGCCGAACGGGGACCGTCCTCGCCTGCATGGCGATCCTCGCCGGGGTTCGCGCTGAGGAGGCGATCGCTTGGGTCCGCACGAACTACGATCCCCGCGCGATCGAGACCGTGGAGCAGGGGGAGTGGGTCGCGTGGTTCGCGCGGAACGTCGAACCGCACGGCGCCTAGCGGCCGTGCCCCCGACCGGCTAGGACCGCTCCGCCCGGTAGTCGGGGCCCTCGATCCGGACGCGCTCGCAGGACTCCGTCCATCGGGAGATCGCGCGCCAGCCGTACTTCTCGACGATCTCGCGATCGTCGAGGTTCGTGGCGACGGCGATCGGCCGGCGGTCGCGGTAGCGCCAGTCGACGATTCGATCGAGCTCCTCGCGGACGAAGTCGGTCGCGCGCTCGGCCCCGAGATCGTCGATCACCAGAAGGTCGCAGGTGCGGCACCGACGGGAGAGCTCGAGCTCGCCGGCCTTGATCTCCGCTCGCAGCTCGCTGACCAGATCGAGCATCGGCCAGAATTCGACCTCCGGCTCGTGCGCGCGCTCGAGCGGATCGAGGACGACCGGCTCGCTTTCCTCGCCGGTTGCGCTCTCGCGCTCGACGAGTTCTCGGAGCCGCGGGACCTCGACGAGTTCCTCATCGTCCGGCGACGGCACGCGATGGGCGACGAACGCCTTCATCAGGCCGATGAGAAGATGGGTCTTGCCGACCCCTACGGGACCGAGCAGGAAGACGCCCTCCGCTTCCCCGCGGGCGACCTTGGCGCACGCCTCGTGCGCGGCGGCGTTGAATCGCGTCACCTCGAAGTTGCCGAGCGTGCAGTGCTCGAACCTAGCTCCGACCAGCGCTCCCCGAATCAGCTCGGCCTCCCTTCACGTGCGCACTGTACACCTCGAGCCTCCGATCCCCGGCGCCCCCCTTCGCGGCGGCGCCGAGAAGGGCCGGCCGACCGTCGGCGTGCCACTTCCGCGCGCGGACGAGATACTCGGGGAAGTTCTCCTTGCCGAACAGCGTCTTCGGCCGGATGAACGTCTCCATTCTCGCGTCGCCCCACCACATCGCGTGGCAGAAGTCGATCACCAAGAGGAGATCGGTGAGGTTCGCGCCGTCCGCGATCCGCGCCTTGAGCGAGGTCGCAGACGTGAACTTCGCCGGCCCCGTTCGCTCGGTGATCTCGTTGAGATGGTCGAGGGCGGAGCGGGCCACGCCGTCGGTGGACTGCTCGGCCTTCGACACGTCCGCCGCGCGCTCCTCGTCGACGCACTCGCTCCCCTCGTTGAACAGCCCGAGCTGTGCGGGCCGTTCATCCTTCTCCTGAAACGCTGCTTTCGTCAACATCTCCGCCGATCCGGCTCCCCCATGCTCGCGGAGAAGCGCGCCACGTTGTACACCCTTCAGCTATCGACGCTCAAGTCTCACTGGTCGAACGATGAGCGCGACGGAGGAAGGTCGCCGCTGCGCTGGTCGAAACCGGACCAGCATGTCGTCTTCACGACCGCGCCACTACCGTCCCGTGCGACGGACGATCTCCAGCCAACCCGACACGCACAAGGAGAACGACGGAGACGAGCTTCCCGTCGACCTCGCAGGCAAATCCCGGCTGGGCGTCTCACAGCTTCGCGAGGCCCCCTCCCAACAGAGAGAAAAGGGCGACGACCCTCCGTTCCCGATCCATTCCAGCCTCGCACTCCGCCCGATTCGAGTGTAATCCTCAACATACGCCACCTCCGCTAGGTCGTACAGCGCGTCCAAGTCCGTGCGTGGGCCGTATTCCCGAAGTCCGACGTCTCGCATGGAACCTCACCTCGACCGGCAAATAAGGAGCATGATATAGACCAATATAGCGCGAGACTCTCCTAATTTCAAGAATAAGGCTAACCAAACTCCGGCATCCGGAAGACCTCTAATTGAACCGTCTCCCGGCCGTCGCTATACTAAAGGTCGAAGAGATATGCCTTATAGGAGGTGGATATGGCACTTCGAGCGAAGCTGAAGCTCGTCCTGATGGCAGACGAGGTGACCATCGCGGAGACGGACGATCCGCGGATCTGGCAGGCCGCGTTCCAGGCAATCCAAGGGGACGCGTCGAGCCTCTCCGCGGACGGGGACGAGGAGATCGAGTGGGTTCCGGAGGAGGAACGCGTCGCGATCCGGGCCCTCGCGAAGGAACTCGGCATCGAGGTCACCGCCCTGATGGCCGCTTGTCACCCCCGCCCGGTCCCGCCCTACATCTTCCTGAGCAAACACCACTGGGAAGCGTTCAAGCGGAACACGCCCGAACGAGGGCGAAACGCGGTCAGCAACGCCGTCCTCGCCCTGACCCTCCTCCTCCTCTGGGCGGAGAAGGCGCACGTCGACCGGATCACGACGCGCGACGGCTACGCCATCCTCCGCGCGATCTCGGCGCGCGACGAGCACGCCAGCCGCGCGATCGAGAACTGCCCGTGGCTCCAAACCGGAATGGGAGGAGTCCACATCACCCCCGAGCACATCTCCAGGGCGATCGCCGTCGCACGCGCCTTCTGCCTGAAACAGGCCCCCGAGATCCAAGACGCCGAGGAGAAGACGGAATAGGCCCCGAGCCGCCGCTTCCGCTCGGCTGTTGTAGGATGGTCTCGACAACTCGTTTCGAGGAGGGACGGATGGACACGCCCGGATTCGACGCCGCCGCAGCGCACAGGTTCTTCTCCGCCGACTGCTTCAACGGCACGTGGGGGCTGATCGACCAGGCGGATCGATCGGCGGAGGAGGACGAAGCGATGCTCCTCTCGGCGATGGCGTCGGTCTGGCACTGGACGAAGCGCGAAGACCACACTCCGTCGAACCTTTCGGTCGGCTTCTGGCAAGTTTCCCGCGTTCACGCGCTCTTGAACCGAGCCGACGAGGCACGCCGCTACGGCCGACTGGCGCTCGACGCGGCGGAGCGGGGAAACGCCGATTCGTTCACGCTCGGCTACGCTCACGAGGCCCTCGCTCGCGCCGAATCGATCGCCGGGAACGAAGCGAAGAAGGACGAGCACCTCGCGGCGGCGCGCCAGGCAGCGGACGAGGTCGCCGACGAGGAATCGAAGCAGTGGCTCCTCGACGATCTCGCGACGATCGGGTGACGCCTGGTCCTGACGATCACGGGGCGCCATCGCCCCCTTCCTAGAGGGACGTCCCCAGGTCCGAGGAGGAGAAGCATGCCGAAGTGGCTCGTCCCGCTGATCGTGGTCGGAGTCGCCTGCGGGCTCCTCGTCGGAGTCGGTATCCGCTCCCTCGATCGCGTCGAGGCCGCTCCCGCTTCGCCGACCGCCGCGACAGCGGTCGAGGCGCAGCTCACCGAATCGGCGCCCTCCCGCCCGGCCTCACTGGAGGAGCTCCCGCTCGGTCTGTTTCTCGACCGGGCGAGCGGCGCCCTCGTCGTGCGCGATCCGGAGACCGTCACGAGCCTCGGGATCGGCGAGGCCCTCGGGATCGGAAACGGCGAGCTGACCCCGCTTTCGGCATCCTACCGACGCGAGACGGAACGCCTCCAGGAGGCGATTCTGGAGCGGCTCCGGACCTACGATCTCTCGATCATCTCGAGGAACGACCGCCTCGACGCCAGGATCTACGGGTGGTTCCTCGAGAACCTCGTGCGCGGGCACCCGTTCGCCGACCACGCCTACACCGTCCACCCATTCATCACCAGCTATCCGGACGCACTCGAGCGGTTTCTCCTCGCCGTCCACCCGATCCGAAGCGAGCGAGACGCCGTCGACTACGTCCACCGGCTCTCGCAGATCGGGGAGCGATACGACGAGCTGATCGAGGAACTGAAGCGAAGCGAGGCGATCGGCGCCGTCCCGCCGCGTTTCGTCCTCGAGGAGACGCTCTCCGAGCTCCGCCGGGCGGCCGGCCTCGCGCCGACGGCGTCCCCGTTCTACACGGGGTTCGTCGCGAAGCTCGTCGGTCTCGATCTTCCCGAGTCGCGGAGGGAGGAACTCGCGTCGTCGGCCGTCGATCGGATCGAGCACGTCGTCCTCCCCGCGTACGAGCGGCTCGTCGCCTATCTCGAGGGCCTCGTCGAGCGCGCGCCCGAGGAGGGCGGCGTCTGGCGGCACGTCGACGGCGACGCCTACTACGCGTACCTGCTCCGCGCGTACACGACGACCGATCTGGACGCGGAGGAGATCCACACGATCGGGCTCGCCGAGGTCGACAGGATCCGCGCGGAGATCGACGCGGCCGCGGAGACCCTCGGACTCGATCCCGACCTCTCCCTCGTCGACCTCTACGCACAGCTTGCGGTGGAGACCGGCAGCGTCTCGGGCGAGGAGACGCGCAGCCTCTGCGAGCGACTCCTCGCCGAGATCGAGGAGCGGATCGAGCCGGCCTTCCTCAGGACCCCGCGACAGGGACTGGTCGTCGTCTCCGGCGGGAAGGACGCCTTCTACACGCCGGGCACGCTCGACGGCTCCCGCCCTGGCCTGTTCTACGCGCCGACGGACGTCGCGTCTCCGCGGTACGAGATTCCGACGATGGTCTACCACGAAGGGATCCCGGGGCACCACTTCCAGATCTCGACCGCGTACGAGACGCCGATGGCCGCCTATCGATCCAGCCTCTCGTTCACCGCGTACGCGGAAGGATGGGCCCTCTACGCCGAGCGGCTTGTCTGGGAGCTCGGCGCCTACGGGGACGACCCGGCCGGCGACCTCGGGCGACTCCAGGCGGAGATCCTCCGCGCGGTCCGTCTCGTCGTCGACACGGGGATTCACGCGACGGGCTGGACGTACGAGGAAGCCGTCGACTACATGATCGAGAACACCGGATTCGACGAAGCGTTCGTCCGCGATGAGGTCGTCCGCTACATCGTCCTTCCGGGGCAGGCGACGGCGTACAAGATCGGGATGCTCAAGTTCCTCGAGCTGCGCGCTCGCGCCGAGCGCGCGCTCGGCGAGCGGTTCAACTTGGCCGCGTTCCACGACGCGCTCTTGCGCGAAGGGAGCGTCCCGCTTCCGATTCTCGAGGAACTCGTCGACGAGTACATCGACCGGACGAACGACGGGGCGTGAGCGCGAACGGCGATCTTGGGAGGCGGCGCTCTGCCTAGCCGTGTTCCTCGCCGTGCGGCGCCGCGCGATCGAGGAGGCCCTCGAGAACGGCGACCACCTCGGTGACGGCGGCTCGACATCGATTCGGGAAGCGACCGTCCTCGATCGCCCGTCGGCGATCCTCAGGGTCGCCGAGATCCGCACCGAGGATGTCGGTACAGCGAATCGAGCCGAGCGATTCCTCCACGCCTCGGACGAGCTCGGCGACGAGGGCGTACGAGCGCTCCTTGGTGCCCAAGTCGGACGGGTCGCGAGGCCCGACGGCGAGACCGAGGACGAACGCCGCCCCGCTGACCAGCCCGCAGACATTCCCCGTTCGTCCGATCCCGGCGCCGAACGGCGTCGCCGCGGGGAGAACAACCTCAGCGGAGACGCCGACCGCGTCGGCGAAGGACTCCACCATCGCCTCGGCGCAGTTGCGCTCTCGGTCGAGAAGCCCGCAGACGCGCTCGCCACGGTCCATCGTCCACCTCCCAGTCGCCGCGGATGATACGGCAGCCCCGACTCGGGGGCAGGCCCAACGGGTGTCACTCGCAAGCGTCGTGAGGGGGAGCACGTCAAGGGAACTCGGGCCGTTTGTGTAACGGTGTTACGAAAGCTACAATCCCGCACTCAAAGGAGGGTGCTTCCCATGCGGATCTCACGACGTCCCGAAGGCCTGTTCGGATTCACCGTCGTCTCGCTCGGGCAGTTCGTCTCCTTCGTCGGAACGGGGATGACGCGCTTCGCCCTCACGTACTGGGCGTGGGAGGTCACAGGGGAGGCGACGGCACTGGCGATGGTCGCCTTCTTCTCGTTCGCTCCCGCGATCGTGTTCAGCCCGATCGCCGGCGTGATCGTCGACCGCGTCAGCCGGAAGGCGGTGATGATCGCCAGCGACCTCGCCGCCGGACTGTCGACCATCGCCATCCTGATTCTTCACCTGACCGGGCACCTGCAGATCTGGCACCTCTACGCGACCGGGTTCTTCGCCGCCTCGTTCGAGTCGTTCCAGTTCCCGGCCTACTCGGCCGCGATCACGACGATGGTCGACAAGAAGCACTACGCCCGAGCCAACGCGTTGTACGGGCTCGCCCAGTCGGCCTCCGGGATCATCGCCCCAATGCTCGCCGGTCTCCTCTTCGCCTTCCTCGGGATCGACGGGATCATGGGCGTCGACATCGCCACGTTCCTCGTCGCCATCGGAACTCTCCTCCTCGTCGTGATTCCGAACCCCGAAGAGACGAACATCGGGCGGGCGAGCCGCCGGGGGTTCCTCTCCGAAGCTGCGTTCGGGCTCCGCTACATCGTCGGCAACCGGAGCCTGCTCGGGCTTCAATCGGTCTTCTTCGCGCTCAACCTCGTCGCCACCTTCGGGTTCACCGTGCTCGCCGCGATGATTCTCGCCCGCACCGGGAGCGACAAGGTGGTCCTCGGGACCGTCCAGGCGGCGTTCGGCGTCGGCGGGGTCGTCGGCGGGCTGATCATGAGCGTCTGGGGCGGGCCGAAGCGTCGCGTCCACGGCGTCCTCCTCGGGATGGCCGGAGCGAGCCTCCTCGGCCACTTCATCCTCGGGCTCGGCCAGGAGCCGGTGATGTGGGCGGTCGGCGCCTTCTTCGCGATGTTCTTCATCCCGTTCATCAACGGATCGAACCAAGCGATCTGGCAGGCGAAGGTCTCGCCGGACATTCAAGGGAAAGTGTTCGCCGCGCGTCGGGCGATCGCTCAGGTCAGCGCGCCGATCGCAATGCTCATCGCCGGCCCGCTCGCCGATCGCGTCTTCGAACCCGGGATGGCCTCGGGCGGCGCGCTCGCGCGAATCTTCGGTCCCATCGTCGGAACCGGGCCCGGCACCGGGATGAGCCTGATGTTCGTGTTCACCGGTCTCCTCGGCGCACTGGTCGGTCTCGCCGGCTACCTCTTCCCAGCAATCCGGGACGCGGAGGACCTCCTCCCCGACCACGACGCGCCGCCATCGGAAGTGACCGTGAGCTAGCCGATCGCACGGCCGGCCCCGAGCGGCTAGAATCGGGCGACGCCTGGACGCGATTCATCCGTTCGCCGAGTTCCCGTTTCGTCATCGAGGAGGAATCCTTGAAGCCCTTTCACGAGTTGACCCACCGCGGACAGGCGAGGCGTCTTCGCCCGCACGCCGCCCGCCTGCTCGACAGTTTCGGCATCTCCCCGGCCCGCCTCCGCCAGCTGACCGCCGCGACCAACGTCGTCTTCCGCGTCGACTGCGCGGACGGACGCCGGCTCGTCCTGCGGATGACCTCGCCGAAGAGTGCCCACTCCGCCGAGAACGTCCGATCGGAGATCGCCTGGATCCGCGCGCTCGCCCGCGAATCGGAAATCGGCGTCCCGGAGCCGATTCCGGCGCCGGACGGCGAGTACGTCCGGACGCTGCAGGCACCCGACATCCCCGGCGCGTGGCACTGCGCGCTGTTCATGTGGGTCCCCGGCGCCATGCTCGACGAGCGTCTGACGCTCGAGAACGTCTCGCGGCACGGTCGCCTCGCCGCGACGCTCCACGAGCACGGGAGGACGTTCGCGCCCCCCGAGGGATTCCGAATCCGACGCTATCGAAGCCTCTTCCCGTACGCCGATCCGTCCGTCCCGAATCCGGAGCCGATCGTCCTGTTCGACCGCTGCCCGCCCGAGCTGATGCCTCCCGCGCGCCTCGCCGTCTTCCGGGAGGCGCACGACCGGATCCAGGCCGAGATCGACCGGCTGTTCGAGGAGGCCCCCCCGCAGGTCATCCACAACGACCTTCACGCCTGGAACGTCAAGGTCTGTCGGAGGCGCCTCTACGCCCTCGACTTCGAGGACCTCCTCCTCGGCCATCCAGCCCAGGACTTGGCGACGACGCTCTACTATTACCACTATCGTGAGAACTACGAGGGAATCCTCGACGCGTTCCGCGCCGGGTACGAGACCGTCCGCGCGTGGCCGGAGCAACGCGCGGGGCAGCTCGAGGCGCTGATCGCCGGTCGCGGGATCCTCCTCGCGAACTTCGTCGTGGCGTCGCCCGACGCCGAAGAGCGAGCGATCGCCCCCGAATACCTGAGGCGGATCGAGGAGCGCCTTCGGGCCTTCCTGGCTGGGCAGTAGGCGGCGTGCTCCGGAGCCGGCGAGTCGCGCTCGCGGGCCCGGCCTTGGGGCGATGCGGCTCACATCGTCCCTTCAACGCCCGTTCACACCGTCTTCACACGAGAGGCGTAGATTTCGGGGCGTACGAGAGTGAGCAAAGACACCATACCTCCCAAGAGAGAAGCCGTCCGATAGAACCGAGAGGCCCCGACGGGGCCTCTCAGCTTTTTCCGCAACCAGCTCCGGTCGCACGCGCGTTCCGTTTCCTGTATGCTCAAGGTCCAATCGTCGGGCCCATCACCGGGTCCATGGACAGGAGCAAAGGAGGTAGGTCGTGCCCGCTGAAAGAACGATCCGACCCGCTGCTCCTGTGATCGCGACACTCCCGCGCTCTTAGACCGGCGCGTCTCACGCAACGTCCAACGTCCTTCGCAGGGAGCGAGTGGGGCCGAAACCGGAACTTCATTCCTCACCTCGAAGGAGGCACCGTTGGAACACGCTTCAGAGACGTTCTGGGAACTCGATTCAGCGCTCCCGGAGTCGACGCTCGGGTTTCCCGAGCTCGATCCGTTCGCCGACCTCGGCCTGATCACCCGCATCCACGCGACGCTCACGAGCGGAAAGGAGGGAACGGTCTACTGCTGTCGCGCCCACCCGTCGACGCGCCGGAAGTTCCTCGCAGCGAAGGTCTACCGGGAACACGCGGCCAGCTCGCACAAGTGGGACTCGACCTACTTCGAAGGGCGCGAACGCGTTCTCAAGCCTCAGATCCTGCGGGCGATCCGCGCCCGAACGTCCTTCGGTCGGGAGATGGCAGGGGGCCTGTGGGTCTCGGCCGAGTTCGAGACGCTGCGCACACTCCACGCCGCCGGCGTCTCCACGCCGGAGCCGATCGCGCTCGGCGAGCGGGCGATCCTGATGGAGTACATCGGAAACGGCGCCGGCCCGGCCCCGCATCTTCACGGCGTGGATCTCAACAAGGACCTCGCGGTGGAGCTGTTCGAACAGATCGTGGCCGACATCGCGCGGATGCTGAGATCCCACGTCGTTCACGGGGATCTCTCCGCGTACAACATCCTCGTCTGGGACCGGCGGGCGGTCCTGATCGACGTCCCGCAGGCGGTCGACGCCCGATTCAATCGGGCCGCACTCGACCTGCTGCGCCGCGACGTCGCCAACGTCTGCAAGTTCTTCGAATCGTTCGGCGTCGGCGCGGAACCGGAAAAGCTCGCGTGTGACCTCTGGGAACGCTATCGGAGCGCCAGGCTGTAGTCAGGTCTCAACCGACCGGGTCGGGGCTCGACTCCTCGGCGGCCGTGACGGAACATGCACAAGAAGGGCTCGGCTCGACGTGAAGGCCGACCCGAGAGGAGAATCATGACCTTCTTCGCGACGAAGGAACTCCCTGAAACCGAGATGCTCCCCGGCGTGACGCGGCGTGCCGTCTGGCTCGACGGCGTCATGCTGACGTTCTTCACGTTCGCCCCCGGCGCCGTCGTCCCGGAGCACGCGCACGAGAACGAGCAGATCACGGTCGTCACCGAGGGCGCGATGGAGTTCACACTCGGTTCGGAGACGCGGATCCTGCGGGCTGGCGACGGCGTCTGCATTCCGGCGAACGTCCCGCACAAGGCCGTGATTCTCGACGAGGAGACAGAGGCCTACGACGCGTGGAATCCGCCCCGGGAGGACTACCGGATCTAGCCGTCGAAGCTCCAGAGGTAGCGGACGACCGAGCCGCAGCCCCGGAACCCGAGCCGCTCGTACACCCCGCTCGCCGGCTCGTTCGCGTGGAGGACGGCCACGGAGGCCCCAAGGTGTGCCGCGTCGCGGAGGGCCGCGGCGGTGATCTGCCGTCCGAATCCCTTCCGGCGTTCCGCGGGAGTCGTCGCCACCCAGTACAAGCCGGCCACCCCCTCATGCAGGAAAGACTGAGCGCTCGAGACCGCTTCGCCCTCCCGATAGCCGACGAAACTGCGCGACGGCCCTTCGAATCCGAGAACTTGTAGCCAGCGCGCGTGCCGTTCCGCTTCCGCTGCCGACAGACCGAAGCTCGGCAGGACCACGCTCGCCCAGTCCTCGGCCGAACGAGTGTCGGCGACCCTGTGAACAACGAGCGGCCCGTCGGCGGCCCCCTCGTCGAGGAAGCGAAGGTCGAGGGTCATCATCGGCCCGACGTCGATCCGCCGGAAGCCGCGTGAGAGAAGACGATCCGGCAGGTCCGCTGGTCGATCCTCGGGGCCGACGCGCCACGCAAATCGACGGGCCCCCGCGGTCGCGAAGTGCGCGATCGCCTCCTCGATCAGCGCGTCCGCCCGGGCCGGCGTCGCGCGGAGGAGACCGACGCTGTTGAAGAACGACCGGCTCCCCGAACAGAACCAGCCGATCTCGTCGTCGTCACGAACCTCGGCGAGCGGCGGCCGAGCCGCGTGGTCGTAGTAGGCGCGCTGGTTCGCGCGGACGAGGGCAAGACGCTCGGTCTCGTCCTCTTCTGAGGACCGCTTCCGCCCCTTGCTAGATTTCGAAGACATCGGCCGTCCCGTCCATCGAGCCGCCTTTCGCGCCCTCGAAGAAGGGCCACGGCTCGCATCCTCTCCGAGAGCCACGCATCCTAGCGGGGCGCCGTTCGAGAAGCAACGAAGGACCGTTCGCTTCCGGAATCCGGCCGTCGCTCGCCGCGACAGCCCCGCGATACCTCACGAGCCTCGTTGACATCGCGCGGCGGACGTGCTAGGGTGCCCCACCAACCATCAGGAGGCGAGACGATGACGCGAAGGAGGTCTGTTTGGCTCGGCTGACGTCGTAGCCGTCTCGCCCTCTTCGAGGCTTCTCACCATTCCCCCGTTCGAGTCGTGGTGGCGACCTTTCGCCTGATTCCAGCGTTCGTCCACGGAACCCGCAATGCGAAAGGAGCCTTCGTGAAGACCCGATTCGATCTCGATCAACAGGAACTGCCGAAAGCCTGGTACAACGTCCTCGCCGACCTCAATCGGCCGCTGAAGCCGCCGCTCGACCCGCGGACGAACGAACCGATCGCCCCGGAGGCGCTCGCCGCGCTCTTCCCGACGACGTGCATCGAGCAGGAGGCCGCGACCGACCGGTTCATCGACATCCCGGAGCCGGTCCTCGACGTCTACCGCCGATGGCGGCCGACCCCGCTTCACCGCGCGGTCCACCTGGAGCGGGCGCTCGACACGTCGGCCCACATCTACTTCAAGTACGAAGGGGCGAGCCCGACCGGCTCGCACAAGACGAACACCGCCGTCGCCCAGGCCTACTACAACGGGGCCGAGGGGGTCCGGCACCTCGTCACCGAGACCGGCGCCGGCCAGTGGGGGAGCGCCCTATCGTTCGCCTGTCAGACGTTCGGCCTCGACTGCACCGTCTACATGGTCCGCATCTCCTACGAGCAGAAGCCGTATCGGAAGACGATGATCCAGTCGTTCGGCGCCGAGATCTTCCCCTCGCCGTCCGAGCGGACGGCCGCGGGTAGGGCGATCCTCGCCGAAGACCCGGCCTCTCCCGGCTCCCTCGGGATCGCGATCTCGGAGGCGATCGAGGAGGCGGTACGGGGCGAGGCGACCAAGTACTCGCTCGGGAGCGTCCTCAACCACGTCCTCCTCCACCAGACGGTGATCGGACTCGAGGCGGAGCAGCAGATGGAACTCGCGGGGGAAGATCCGGACGTCATCGTCGGCTGCGTCGGCGGCGGATCGAACTTCGCCGGGCTCGCGCTTCCGTTCTTCCACACCGCGGCGAAGGAATCCCGGCCGACGAGATTCGTCGCCGCTGAGCCGCACGTCTGTCCGACGCTGACCGCGGGGGAGACGCGCTACGACTTCGGCGACACGGCGCAGACGACGCCGCTTCTCTGGATGCACACCCTCGGGCACGACTTCGTCCCGCCCCCGATCCACGCCGGTGGGCTCCGCTACCACGGGATGGCCCCGATCATCACCCACCTCGTCGAGGACGGCGTGATCGAACCGGTCGCCTTCGACCAGCTTGACGTGTTCGAGAGCGCGATCCTGTTCGCCCGGGCCGAGGGGATCCTCCCGGCGCCGGAGACGGCCCACGCCGTGCACGCGGCGGTTCGAATCGCGCGGGACTGCGCGGCGAAGGACGAGAAGAAGGTCATCCTCATCGGTTTCTCCGGCCACGGTCACTTCGACATGTCCGCCTACGCCGCGTACCTGGACGGCGAGCTCGTCACGGCACCCGCCCGCGGCGGATCGACCGCTCAGCTCGGCGAGAGCCGGCTCTTCTGCTAGCGGACGCACCTCCACGCAGGGGAGGGGCGCCCTCCTGGCGCCCCTCCCGCCTCCCGATGGACGGGGTCGACGCCGCCGGTACACTCCGCCCATGGACACGCGAGAAGCGGCCGGCTACTGGGAGAAGAACGCCGACGCGTGGACGAAGCTCTCCCGCGCTGGCTACGACGTCTACCGGGACAGCTTCAACACGCCGGCGTTCCTCGATCTTCTTCCGGAAGTGGCCGGGCTCGACGGGCTCGACATCGGGTGCGGCGAAGGGCACAACACGCGCCTCGTCGCCCAGCGAGGCGCCCGCATGACCGGGATCGACGTCGCCGAGACGTTCGTCCGCCACGCGTCCGAGGAAGAGGCTCGCTCGCCGCTCGGGATCGACTACCTCGTCGCCGACGCGTCCGCGCTCCCGTTCGAGGATACCCGGTTCGACTTCGCGGTCGCGTTCATGAGCCTGATGGACGTCCCGACGCCGGAGCGGGCGATCGCCGAAACGTTCCGCGTCCTTCGCCCCGGCGGATTCCTCCAGTTCTCGATCACCCACCCCTGTTTCGACACGCCGCACCGGAAGAACCTTCGGGATGAAAGCGGGACGACCTACGCGATCGAGGTCGGAGACTACTTCGAGCGGATCGACGGGCGGATCATGCGGTGGCTGTTCGCGACGGCCCCCGCCTCGGCGAAAGAGGGCCTCCCGCTCTTCCAGGTCCCCCGTTTCGCGCGGACGATCTCCGACTGGTTCAACATGCTGATCGCAGCCGGCTTCGCGATCGAGTACGTCGCCGAGCCGCGACCGAGCGACGAGACCGTCGAGGCCTTCCCGGACGTGCAGGACGCCCAGGTCGTCGCCTACTTCCTTCACGTGCGCGCCCGGAAGCGACCGCCGTCCCGTGCGCAACCTCAGCGACAGCCCGGCGCGTCCCGCGAACGGTAGGGACGAACCTGCCTGAGCTTCGCCCTGGGCGGTACAATCCGAAGAGACGTCTGAACGAGAGGACTCGGAGACTGGTGAGAATGACCCTCGTGCCGAACACCTCATTCATCCTGCTTCTGGCCACGGCGGTCACGTCCGGATTGTCAGCGTTGACGCTCTGGCGAAGGCGCCAGATTCCCGGCGGAGATGCGCTCGCACTGATGACATTCGGCGTTTGCGCGTGGACGCTCGTCGCTTCCTTCGAAGCGGGAGCCTCTTCTCTCGCGGCCAAGATCCTCTTCTCGAAGCTCGAGTACGTCGGATCGGGAAGCGTCTCGATTCTTCTCCTCGTCTTCGCGCTTCGCCACGCCGGATTGAGCGACTGGCTGACCCGGCGGCGCCTCGCGCTCGTCGGAATGATCCCGGTCATCAACCTCGCTCTCGTCTTCAGCAACGACTGGCACGGGCTTCTCTGGACGGGGTTCTCGCCGGGCCCTCCCGGAAGCAACCAGATCGTCTACCACCACGGCCCCATCTTCTTTGCAATCGTCGCCGCGCTGTACGCGCTCGTACTCCCCGCGACCATCGTCCTGGCGAGAACCGCCATCCGAGAGTCGAAGACGCACCGTCGCCAGGCGGTCGCGATCCTCGTCGCCGGCGCCGCCCCGTGGGTCGGCACGGTCCTCTACATGGCCAACATCGAACCGCTGGCCGGATTCAACCTGATCCCGATGAGTTTCGCCGTGACAGGGATCGCTCTGTCGCTCAGCGTTGTCGGCCTTGGTCACTTCGATCTCGTCCCCGTCGCGAGAAGCGCGCTCGTCGAGAACATGAGCGACGCCGTTCTCGCCCTCGACGCCCAAGGTGTCATCATCGACGTCAACGAGGCCGCCGAACGGCTTCTCGCCGCGGCGCCGGGCCGGCTCGTCGGACGGACGGACGGCGACGCGCTCTCCGCGTGGCCCTCGATCCTCGAACTCGCCCGGAGCGAGGAACCCACGCGCGGCGAGGCGCTGCTCGACGAGGAGCCGCTTCGGTATGTCGACGTCCGAGTCACACCCCTTCGCTTTCACCGCGGACACCCGAGCGCCCGCTTGGTCGTCTTGCGGGACATCACGCCCCGATACCGCGCCGAGCGGGAGGCCCGGCACGCCAACGAGCGGCTGCGAGAGCAATTGGACGAGATCGAGCATCTGCACGAGGAGCTTCGCGAGCAAGCGATCCGTGATCCGCTCACCAGCTTGTTCAATCGACGTTACCTTCAGGAGACACTCCCGCGGGAGATCGCCAGGGCCGCGCGCGACGGGACACAACTCGCCCTCCTTCTCCTCGATGTCGATGGGTTCAAGTCGATCAACGACACGGCGGGGCATCCGGCGGGCGACGCCATCCTGAAGTCGCTCGGCGGCTTGCTGGCAGCTCTGACGAGGAAGGGCGACATGGCCTGCCGCTACGGCGGCGACGAATTCGCCCTCGTATTGCCCAACACGTCGCTCCAGTCCGCTGCGCTACGTGCCGACGAGATACGGGCCCGATTCGCCGAGGAGGCCGACCGCCTCGGCGGCGCTTCGATCTCGGTCGGCGTCGCGGCATTCCCTCGAAACGGACCGACTGAGGAGGACGTCCTGAAGGCCGCCGATCGCGCTCTCTACGTCGCCAAAGCGTCCGGGCGCGATCGCGTGCGCACGGCGTAGCGCCGGTCGCCCGTCGCGGACTTGCGCTCGGCGGCCGTCGCCGGCACGGTTTCCCCATGGAGACGCTCGGAGCCCTTCTTCTGATCTTTCTGTACGAGGCCGGAACCGCCGTCTTCCTCCCGACGCCAAGCGAGGCCCCCCTGTTCGCCTACTCGTGGATTCCGCTCGGGTGGATCTTCGTCTTCGCCGTCGCGGGCAAGATCCTCGGCTCGTACTTGATCTTCTTCGCGGGCGACCGGGTCAAGACGAGCGCCCGTTTCCGTCGACTGGCGGAACACCAACGCGCGATTCGGGCCGTGGTCTCCTGGAGCGAACGATTCGTCGATCGATACGGGATCCTCGCCATCTTCGTCCTGCTCAGCGTTCCCGGATTCCCAGACACGGTCTCCCTCTATCTGTTCGCCCTCGTCGGGAAGAGGCCGATCGTCTTCGCGCTGGCCGCCGGGCTGGGAACCGGGGTTCGGATGATCCTGGTCCTCTTCGGGATCCACGTCATCCGCGGGCCAGGCGCATAGCGCGCGGGAGAGGCTGTGAAGTAACCTTCACCCGGCGTAGACTTCGAAACCCGTTGCGAGGCCTCAAGGAGGAGAGAGACGATGCAGGGAAGACGAAGGCTGACTCTCTGCACCCTCGCGCTGTCGATCATCGCCGGGGCAGCTTGGGCGACGCCGTCCGAGGAGCCTTTCCGCGTCCTGTTCGTCCTTCCAGCCGTCGAGAACCTGTACCTCCCGCACATCCTGATCTCGCAGGAGCTCTTCCCCGTCGTCGACATGCTGGAAGAGCACGGCGTCGTCGTCGAGTTCACGGGGCCCGTGCCCGCGGTCTACTCGCTCCCCCTGAACGAAGCCGGAGACCGCCGCCGCGAAGTGACCGTGGAGACCACGGCCGACGAGATCGATCCCGCCCTCTACGACATCATCGTCACCGCCGGCGGCCACGCGCACCAGTACCTCACCGTCATCATCGAACCGATGCTCAGCCTGTTCGTCGAGGCCTTCGAACGCGGCATCACGTTGGCGGGCCTCTCTCAAGGCGTGCTCGGTCTCAGCGAGACCCGGCTGTTCGCCGGCCGGACGATCGCCCGCTGCCCGCCGGCGATCGGGATCGTCTATTGCCACAACACGATCCCGGCGTTCGAGAAGAGCGGCGTGAAGTTCTCGGAGAGCGAGTGCCTCGTCGTCTCCGAGGGCGCGGAAGGCGAGTCGACCCTGATCACTGCCACGTACAGGTGCATCTACTCGTTCGCCCGCGCGCTCCTCGCGGACCTCGGCGTTTTTCACCAGTGAACGGACCGACGGTCCGGACGATTTGCCCGGGCTGGCCGAAGCTCGCCGGCGCAGACCCGGGTCATCCTTGCCGCCGCTTCCGCCGCGTGATAAGCTGATGACGGCGCATCACCGCAGCCTCAGACTGCAGACCGCGCCCGCACAGGTTTGCCAGAAGATGGACGGCCGGAGGGCCGTCGGGAAAAGAGCCGAAGAGAGAAGTCGCCGAGGCGGGTACGTCGCCCCGGGCGATCGCGAAACGCAAGGCACCTTGGAGGTGACGCACATGGGGACAGACGGCAGCTTACCACCCGATGGACCACCGAACTCGACGAGCGGACTCGAACGAGTCGCCGATTCCCGAGTCCGTTCCGAGTGCGTCACCGGAAGTCCGACGGATTCGTCATCCTGCCGGCCGCATTCTCGGACGGGAGACTCTCGCGCGAAGCGTGGCGGACGGTCAAGACCTGCCTGAGCGCCGTACGCACGCGCCAGCGACCGAGCGGGCTCCGTCTTCGCGCCGTCAGCCTCGACGGCGCCCACACGATGCCGCCCAGCTTCTCGATGGACGTCCCAATTCGAGCGACGTGGGTTGAGGTCTGGCGCGCCGTCCACCGAGTTCACGCCCGCGGCGTGTTTCGGAGAGCCGGCGAAGATCCCGATGAATGCGTCGGGGTCGCCGTCGAGCTGCTTCAGCGCGCCGCCGGGGAGCGAAACCGGAACCAGCGCAATCGGTGAACGCACCAGACAGCGGGCGAAGCGAGCCGGCCCTCAGGCCGAGCCGGGTTTCCGGGCGGAGACGAGAATCGCGGAACGACTGTAGTCGAGCCTTCCCTCGGCGTTCACCTGCTCCGCGAGGAGATCGACCGCGTCTTGTTCGAACGTTTCCAGGACCTTGGGTGCCTTCTTGATCCGCTCGAGCTCCTCTTCCCAGCAGTAGCCGACGCACGCCATCCACTCGGCCGGGTCTTCGAACGTGTAGTGCCCTTCGAACGACTCGACGTGGACGCCCTCGAAGCCGACCGATTCGAGAAGGTCGACGTATCCGTCCCGCGTGCCGGGGAAGTAGCCGCGCTTCACGCAGTCCGGAAGGCGTCGTCGGACGAGCTCGCCCATCCACTCGCTGTCGTCCTGCCATAACCAGTTGCTGTTGTAGACGAAGCAACCGGGCTTGAGGACGCGGAAGACCTCGCGAAGGAGAGGCGCCCCGTCGATCGTGCAACCGGCCCCGAAATCGTAGTCCTCGTCGAGCCCGACCAAACCGACGATGACGGCGTCGAATGCGTCGTCAGGCAAGCTCATCGACTGGCCGTTCATCAAGAGATTCTCGGCGTTTCGGATGCCTCTTCTCGCGATCTCGTTTCCGAGCCACTCGACCCAGTCCGCTTCGACCTCGATGCCGACGATGCTCCCAGTTTCGCCGATCCGGTCGAGCGCCGGGAACATCGTCCCCCCACCAGCCGATCCGACGTCGAGGACGCGCATCCCCGGTCGAAGGTCGGCCAGGTCGATCAGCGCCCGCGCCGTCTCATCCCAGACTGCCGGCTTCCTGTACGTCCCGCTCCACAGATCCGCTCTCACGTCACGCGCCTCCGTTCGAGGGAGGGTTTCCGGCCCACCGCCCAGCATCGGGCGGCATCGTCTTCCGCGCGTCTTCCGTGGAAGGCTACGGCTTCACGCCAGAAATCGACAGGCCGAACGCGTTTCCGGAGACGCGCGGCGTGGGAAGACGGCTCCTCCCGACGAGCTCACGCGCCTCGCCCGGCGTGTAGGCCGCGTTGATGGAGGTAACCAGCCCGCGTCGCATCGACCGTTCGCGAATGAACAGGAGCATCGCCCACCGGATGAGGAAGAGCATGTCGCGTCGAAGGTCGGTGATGCAGTAGCGTCCGCCCGGCTTCAGGACGCGGGCGACCTCGTCGAAGACCGCGACGGGGTCCGCCCACTCGTGCAGTCCTCCGTTGGCGAACACGCCGTCGAATGTGCCGTCCTCGAACGGCATCGAACAAGCGTCCCCGTGCACATACTCCACCCGGTCCCCGACCCCCTCCCGCTCGGCGTTCGCTCGGGAGCGCGCGAGCATGTTCTCGCTGATGTCGAGGCCGACCAGGGTTGCCCCCTCGGTCTTGCTCAACCAGTCGATCCCGAGGTATCCCGGACCCGGACTGATCTCGAGAGCGACGCCTGCCCGAATCCCGGCCTTCAGGATCTCGGGCGTCTCGATGAAGCCACGGTGGCGCATCTTCCGCATCTCGCGGTCGTACGCTTCGACGTCGAACGCGTCCTGAATCCCTTCCGTCGTCTCGATCACTCGTTCACGAACCATCGCGCCTCCTACCTTCCAATCTGAGTCCTAATCCAGGCTCCCGTGCGCTTCCAGTTCGCCTTCGATCTGGCGAGTCCACGCCAGTTCCGCCTCGAGATGAACCTTCGAGTGATCGAAGATGAGTTGTGCCCGGCGAGGAACGTGCGGATCGGCCAAGCTCTCCGCGCAGTGCTCGGCGAGGTAGGCCACGGTCTCCTCTAGTTGAGCGATCCTCGCATCGAGGTAGTCGAGCATCTCCTCCGTGGAGAGCGCGTCCGCGAAGAAGAGCCCGAGATCGCTGGTGAAGTACTGGCGTTCCGGAATCTTCCACACCTCCCGCAGCAGGCGAAGGAACTCCGCCCGACCGGCGTCGGTCACGCCGTAGACCGTTCGCGAGGGGCGGCTTCCCTCCTGTTCGGTGGCGACCACCTCGACCATCCCGTCTTCGGTCAGTCTCTTCAGCGCGAAGTAGATCGACCCGAACGCGATCGACGTCCAGTCCCCCATGTGGTCTTGAATGATGTGCTTGATCTCGTATCCGTGGAGAGGACGCCTCCGAAGAAGCCCAAGAATCACAAGGCGAGTCGACATCGGAATCTCCAGTCTTGAATGTTCTAGCTTGTATATTACGAGACGTGGATCGATCGATCAATATCCGCTTGGCAGAAAGGGCCGGTTCGTCCGGGCACGCCGCGCTTCGGAGTCTACCGCATGCCGCCGCGTCGGCCGCGGCCGTGCCAACCGCCGCGTCGCGGACCTATGCACACGTGATCGGCGTCGGCGAGCGAGAGGGCCTCTCCTTCGCTGATCGCACGAAGGATCTTCTTCCGTCCCGACTGAAGAAGACGCTGGACGGTTCCCCGCGAGACACCCATCGCGTCCGCGGCCTCCTCCTGTTGCTTGTCTTCGAGGTCGCAGAGGCGCATCGCCTCGAGCTCGTCGAGGCCGAGCTCGATGGTCTCGAGCTGGGAAAGAGGGATCCCCGACGGCTTGAACAGGTTGAACCCCTCGACGCTGCGGCAGTAGCGAACCTTCTTCCTTCGCGGCATGTCAGCGGCAGTATAGAGCCTCCCGTCGGGCTCTCCAACAGCGCGGGCCGACCTCCTTGCATTCGTCGTGCATATGCACATAATATCCGGCGACAGGAAAAGACTCCAAGGAGGTTGACGATGCCTGGTTTCGACGGAACCGGTCCTCAAGGACGAGGGCCCATGACGGGCGGAGCTCGAGGGTACTGCGTCACCGGATGGAGCGCCGTTCGCCAACGCGGATTCGGGCTCCGGCGCGTTCCCGGACGTGGCGTCTACGGTGGAGGGCGCTGGTGGGATCGCGACCCCGCGTACTGGGACCGCGGACCCGCGTACGCGGACGCCCCAATCGCCGACGTGGATGGTCTGATCGACCAAATCGAGCGTCTCTCCGAGCGCGTCGAGGCGCTCAGCGCCAGACTCGACGCGAAGGAACGGGGCGCGGAGTGATCGTCTGCATCACGGCCGCCGGGAAGGACTGGGAAGCGGCGACACAGCCGAACTTCGGACGAGCTGCGTTCTTCCTGTTCGTCGACACCGACGCCGAGACGATCGACGCGGTGAGAAACGAACCCGGCGCCCACGGGGCCGGTGTCCAAGCGGCGCATACCGTCGCCGAACGGGGGGCGTCCGTCGTCATCACCGGAAGCGTCGGACCGAACGCGTTTCGCGGCCTGATGGCGTCCGGAATCGAGGTCTTCGTCGGTGCGAGTGGCACCGTGCGACAGGCGTTCGACGCCTATCGAGCCGGCGAGCTGAACCGCGCAGGGGGACCGACGGGGAGGCCGCACCAAGGGGGCCGGCGATGACCAAGCTCTGTATCCCGACCGCGGGACGGGGCGGACTGGACGACATCGTCGGCGAGCACTTCGGGCGCGTGCCGACGTTCACGCTCGTCGACAGCGAGACGGGTGCCGTCGAAATCCTCGACAACACCTCGGAGCACATGGGCGGTGCCGGCCTGCCGGCGGACCTTCTCGTCGGCGCGGGAGCCGACGTGATCCTCTGCCAGGGGCTCGGTCGGCGAGCGATTCAGCTGCTGTCCGACGCCGGAGTGTCCGTCTGCACCGGGATCTCGGGGACGGTCGCGCAGGTCGTCGCAGCGTGGAAGGGCGGAGGCCTGACCGAGGCCGGAGCGTCCGACGCCTGCACGAGACACGCTTTCCACGATCACGACGGATGAGGCTCGCCGTCGCAAGCGGCAAGGGCGGAACCGGCAAGACGCTGATCGCCGCGAACCTCGCATCGACCCTGGCACGACGGCAAGCGACCTGCCTGGTCGACTGTGACGTCGAGGCCCCGAACGCGCACCTGTTCCTTCACCCGACGCTGACGCAACACGAAGAGATCTCGAAGAGGGTTCCCATCATCGACGAGAGCCGATGCACCGAGTGCGGCGCGTGCGTGACCGCCTGCGAGTTCAAGGCGCTCGCGTTCATGGCCGGGAACGCGCTCGTCTTCGAGGAGCTCTGCCACGGCTGCGGACGCTGCGGCCTCGTCTGCCCGGCCGGCGCGATCACGGAGGTGGATCATCCGCTCGGCGTCATCGAGCGCGGGCTCGCGGGGAATCTCGCGTTCGCGCACGGCCGACTCCACATCGGCGAGGCGATGGCGAGCCCGATCATCCGCGAACTGAAGCGGACGGCCCCGGAGGCCGAGACGACCGTCCTCGATGCGCCGCCGGGGACCGCGTGTCCGGTGATTTCCGCGCTCCACGGCGTCGACGCCGCGCTCCTGGTGACCGAGCCGACCCCGTTCGGCCTCCACGACCTCCGCGCCGCGGTCCGCGTCGCCCGGACCCTCGAGCTTCCCGCCGCCGTCGTGATCAACCGGGACGGCGTCGGGGACGACGAGGTCGAGCGGTACTGCGCGGACGAGGGCCTCCCGATCCTCCTCCGGATCCCGTTCGACCGGAGGATCGCCGAGACCGGAGCCGAGGCGCGACTCCTGATCGACGCGCTCCCCGAGTGGAAGGAGCCGTTCGAGAGGCTGGCCGACGACGTCGAGGAGCTCGCGAAATGATCCGAATCGTCTTCCTGTCGGGAAAGGGAGGAACGGGCAAGACCACCCTCGCCGCGGCGTTCGCCGCGAGAGCGGGAGACCACGTCCTCGTCGACGCGGACGTGGACGCGGCCAACCTCCACCTCGTCTTCCGTCCCGAGATCGAAGAGACCGGCGCCTACAGCGGATCGAAGGTCGCGGTGCGAGATGACGCCCGATGCACCGCCTGCGGCGCCTGTCGAGAGGTCTGCCGATTCGGCGCCGTCGACGAGACCTTCGCCGTCGATCCGCTCCTCTGCGAGGGATGCGGCGCCTGCGTGACCGCCTGTCCGGCCGATGCCCTGACGCTCGTCGAGCAGGAGTCGGGAACGTGGTACGTCGGGCGCGCGGCCGGCCGGCCGATGGCGGGCGCCGAGCTCCATCCCGGCGAGGAGGTCTCGGGGAAGCTCGTCAGCGTCGTGAAGGAGAAGGCGGACGGACTCGCGGAGCGCGCGAACCTCGAACGGATCGCGATCGACGGCTCTCCGGGCATCGGCTGTCCGGTGATCGCCTCGACGACCGGAGCCCAGGCTGCCGTCCTCGTGACCGAGCCGTCTCGCTCCGGCCTTCACGATCTCGACCGGATCCTCGGCGTCGTCCGTCACTTCGGGATTCCCGCGCACCTGGTCATCAATAAGGCGGATCTGAGCGAGCCGCTCGCGGCGGAGATCGAAGCCTACGCGAAAGAGCAGGACCTTCCCGTGCTCGGCCGGATCCCGTACGATGAGCGGGTCATCGAGGCGATCCGCGTCGGGCGGAATCCGGTGGAGGATTCGGAGAGCCCGGCCGGGCGCGCGATGGCCGAGATCGTCGCACGCCTCGTCGATGCTCTCGACCTTACGGGAAAGGAAGCGGAGTGAGTCAGAAGGACGATGCGAGGGCGAGCGGCCCGAGCCTCAGCCCGATCGTCGATCGGATTCCGGTCCGAATCGTCGTCTTCAGCGGGAAGGGCGGCGTCGGCAAGACGACGGTCGCCGTGAATCTCTCCTACGCCCTCGCGTCGCGAGGGCTCGCCGTCGGGCTCCTCGACGCGGACATCACCGGGCCGAACGTCCCCAAGATGACGGGAATCGACGAGCCACCCCGCGCCACGGGCGATCGCCTCCTCCCGCACGAACGCGAGGGAATCGCGGTCGTCTCCCTCGCCTCGATGCTCCCGCCGGACGCGCCGGTCATCTGGCGGGGGCCGATGCGCTCCAAAGCGCTCGAGCAGCTGCTCGACGAGACCGAATGGGGGGACCTCGACCTGCTGGTGATCGACCTCCCGCCGGGGACCGGCGACGAGGTCCTCACGATCGCGCAACGGACCGCGCCGCAGATCGCGCTCGTTGTGACGACGCCGCAGGAGGTCGCCCTCCTCGACGCCCGTCGCGCGATCAACTTCGCTCGAAAGCTCTCGATCCCCACCGTCGGGATCGTCGAGAACATGTCCGGTTTCGTCTGCCCGCACTGCGGCAAGCCGATCGACCTGTTCGGCACGGGGGGCGGGGAGCGCGAAGCCACCCGACAAGGAGTGTCGTTCCTCGGCGCCGTCCCGATCGACCCCGCGACGCGGGAGGCCGGCGATCGGGGGCGGCCGCCCGTCCTCGACGATCCGCCCGGACCGACGGCGACGGCGTTCCGAGCGGTCGCCTCTCGGGTGAGCGAACTCGTCGACGCCACCGAGGGGTCCGAGAACCCGTCGAAGGCGCGCGCATCCTAGAACGACAGGGGGCTCCCGTGCCCACCACCGACGAACAGCCGTCCCTCACGTTCGGCCCGGTTCCCTCGCGTCGGCTCGGCCGCAGCGTGGGGATCAACAACGTGCCGCCGAAGACCTGTAGCTACGCTTGCGCCTACTGCCAGCTCGGTCGGACGACCAGGATGTCGGTCGAGCGCGCCGCCTTCCACGATCCGAACGCGATCTTCCGATCTGTCTCCGAGCGTCTGGACGCCGCGGATCGGGCCGGGGAACCGGTCGACTACCTGACCTTCGTTCCGGACGGCGAACCGACGCTCGACCTCCGCCTCGGCGAGACGATCGAACGCCTTCGGACGCTCCGAAAGCCGATCGCCGTCATCACGAACGGGTCGCTCCTCTCGCGCCCCGACGTGCGAGACGCGCTCGCCGGCGCAGACTGGATCTCCGTCAAGGTCGACGCCGTTCGCGAGGAGACCTGGCGGAGGCTCGACCGACCCCACAAGGACCTCGAGCTCGGCGCAATCCGGGAGGGGCTCCTCCGGTTCGCGGAGGGATTCAGCGGGCGTCTCGTGGCCGAGACGATGCTCGTCAGAGACGTCAACGACCGATCCGAGGAGATCGAGGGCGCCGCCGCCTTCGTCGGTCGACTGAAGCCGGCGGTCGCCTACGTCGCGGCGCCGATTCGCCCGCCCGCCGAGCCGTGGGCGGCCGTCCCGAGCCAGGCGGCGCTTCTCGAAACCCACGAGACCTTCGCGCGACACGTCGATCGAGTCGAGCTCCTGATCGAATACGAAGGGGACGAATTCGCCCCGTCCGGGAGCGCGGAGCGAAGCCTGCTCGAGATCACGTCGGTGCACCCGATGAGAGCGGAGGCGGTTCGCGCGCTTCTCGCCCGAACCGGGGAGGACTGGGACGTCGTCGAGCGGCTGATCGCTTCGGGCCGGCTCGTCGAGTTGGATCACGACGGGCATGCGTTCTACGCTAGGAGGCTCCCAGGAAGGTGAAGGGATCCGAGCCGGCGCTCGGATCCGAGGACGAAGAGCCGAGTCAAGGAGGCCGAGACGTGCACGCGACGATTCAGAAGCCGCTCGAGGAGATCCTGAACGCCCTCGAGGACGGCGAGAAGGTGATGGTCGTCGGATGCGGCAACTGCGCCGCCAAGGCGAAGTCCGGCGGTGAGCCGGAGACCGAGGCGATGGCGGAGCGGCTGCGCAGACGCGGCGTGACCGTGACCGGGTGGGCGGTTCCCCCGAACGGCGGAAGCCTGTGCAAGCTTTCCGCCGTCCGGAAACTGCTGAACGAGGATCACGGGTCGGAGAGTCGCGCCGCCGACTCGTTTCTCGTCCTCGCCTGCGGTCAGGGCGTTCACACCGTCATCGATGCGACCGACGCGCGGATGGTCCACCCCGGATGCGACACCATCTTCGGCGGGGAGACGGTCGCCGACGATTTCATCACTGAGTACTGCTCGCTCTGCGGCGAATGTGTTCTGGAGACGACCGGCGGCCTCTGCCCCATCACCCTCTGCGCCAAGTCGCTTCTGAACGGGCCGTGCGGTGGCGCGAAGGATGGAAAGTGCGAGGTCTACCCGGACCGCGACTGCGGATGGCACCTCATCTTCGAGCGTCTCCGCGAGCTCGGCCGCGAGGAGCTGATGCTCGTCTACCAGCCGCCCAAGAACTGGCTGCGCGCCGGCTCGCCGCGAAGCCTCCGGATGGCCGGCACGCGCGCCGACTTCTCGTTCGCGAACGAGACGATGACCGCGTGGTCCAGCGTCGAGGGCCCCGACGCGGAGGCCGAAGGGGGAGAATCGCGATGAAGCTCTCCGAACGCTTCGCAAACGGGTTCGTCGTCACCGGGGAGGTCGGCCCGGCGAAGGGGGCGAACGCGGCAGAGGCGATCGCCGGCGCGAGGCAGATGGCGCCCGTCGTCGACGCCGTCAACGTGACCGACAACCAGAGCGCCGTCATGCGCCTCGGCTCGATGGCCGTCGCGCACCTGCTCAAGCGGGACGGAATTGACGCGGTCTTCCAGCTCACGTGCCGGGATCGGAACCGGATCGCGCTGCAGTCCGACCTCCTCTCGGCCGCCGCACTCGGCATCGAGAACGTCCTCTGCATCACCGGCGATCACATGGTCCTCGGCGATCACCCGGAGGCGAAGAAGGTGTTCGATCTCGACTCGGTGCAGCTCTTGGCCGCCGCGCGGGGACTGAACGAGGGACACGACCTCGCCGGACACGAGGTCGATCCGCCGTCGGATCTCTGCCTCGGAGCCGTCGTCAACCCGGGCTCCGACGACCTGGAGATGCAGCTTCTCAAGATGCGAAAGAAGATCGACGCCGGCGCGGAGTTCTTTCAGACGCAAGCGGTCTTCGATCCGGACGCGTTCTCCCGATTCATGGAGAAGGCGGCGAAGCTCGGCGCGCCGGTGATGGTCGGCATCGTGCCGCTGAAGTCGGCGGGGATGGCGACCTACATGAACGACAACATCGCTGGCGTGACCGTTCCGAAGGCGACGATCGACCGCCTGCGAGAGACGAAGAAGGAAGATCGGAAGCGCGTTTCGATCGAGATCGCCGCCGACCTGGCGCGGAGGATGAAGGACGCCTGTCAGGGCGTCCACCTCATGCCGCTCGGCTGGGACGACGTCGTCGCGCCGATCGTCGAGGCGGCCGAGTTGCGCTAGCGGACGACTCCGCCGCTGCCAAGCGGGCGCAGGGAGGTGATGCCCGTGAAAGCGAAAGGGAAGGACTCCTGGGCGAAGCGGCGGCTGATGCGGCTGACCTCGCTCGAGAAACGCGCGGTCAACAGCCCGAAACACGCGGAGCGGACCGTCTCCATCGCGCTCGAACTCCTCGAGCACGCGAGCCTTCCCGAGCGTCCGACGTGTCTCGAGCTTGGCTGCGGACAGGGGGCGCTCGCGCGCCTGCTCGTCGAGCGGCTCGACGCTCGGGTGATCGCCACCGACGTCGACCTTGACCAGGTCAGGCTCGCGGCGTCCCGCCTTGCGGATCTCGGGGAGCGCGTGGCCGTTCGCGTTGTCGACGCGCGCGAGCTTCCGTTCGCGGATGAAGCGTTCGATGCGGTCTTCTCCTTCGCGGTCATGCACCACATTGCCGGAGGTTGGCGACAGGTCGTCGCCGAGGTCTCGCGCGTACTGAGGCCGGCCGGCCGGTTCGTCTTCACCGACGTCTACATCCCGCGTTGGCTCGCCCGCGTCTTCGGCAGGCTCTTCCCGCGCTTCGATCAGCTCGCCTTCGACCCGCTGGAAGCGGCCCTGGCCGCGAGCGGGTTGAAGATCACCCACCAGACCTGGGAACACCACGGCGGGATGGCCTTCGGGAAGACGGTGGCAACGAAGCGCTGATCCGGCTATTGCGAGAGACCGCACGGCGGGCCGCGCGCCCTCCGCCTCGGATACCATCGAGCCGCACCGAGGAGGGCGACATGTCAGAGTCTCACCACATGACCGAAGATGCGTTCCGGCGGCACGCGCACGCGCTCGTCGACTGGATCATCGACTACCGAGAACGACGCGTGCGCGAGCTTCCCGTCCTCTCGCAGGTCGAGCCGGGCGAGATCCGCGCGCGCCTTGCCAAGGATCCGCCCGAACGGGGCGAGCCGTTCGAGGCGATGCTCCGCGACGTCGACGAGATCCTCCTCCCGGGAATCACCCACTGGCAATCGCCCGACTTCTTCGCCTTCTTCCCCGCAAACACGTCCTATCCGGCGATCCTCGGCGAGCTGCTGTCGGCCGGGCTCGGGGTGCAGGGGATGCTCTGGGCGACGAGCCCCGCGTGCACCGAGCTCGAAACGCACGTCCTCGACTGGCTCGTGACGATGCTCGGCCTCCCGGAGCGTTTCCGATCGAGCGGGACCGGGGGCGGAACGATCGAGGACAGCGCGTCGAGCGCGGCGCTCTGCGCCCTCCTCGCCGCCCGCGAGCGGGCGACCGGCTTCGCGACCAACGAGCGCGGCGTCGATCGGCCGCTCGTTGCCTACGCCTCGACGCAGACGCACTCGTCACTCGAGAAGGCGATCGGCGTCGCCGGAATCGGGAAGGGGAACCTCCGTTCGATCGACGTCGACGAGGCGTTCGCGATCCGCCCCGACCTCCTGCTCGAGCGGATCGCGGCCGACCGCGCCGAGGGGAGGATCCCGTTCTTCGTCTGCGCGACCGTCGGGACGACCTCGTCGAACGCGATCGACCCGCTCCCCGAGATCGGCGCGATCTGCGAAGCGGAAGGCCTCTGGCTCCACGTCGACGCCGCGATGGCGGGCTCCGCCCTCCTGCTGCCGGAGATGCGTCACCTGGTGGCCGGCATCGACGGCGACCCGGCGGCCGGCGTCCCGGCAGCGGACTCCCTCAGCTGGAACCCGCACAAGTGGATGGGGACGATCCTCGACTGCTCCCTGCTCTAGGTGCGCGATCCGGAGCACCTGGTGCGGGTCATGTCCACGAACCCCTC
>Ga0180432_10000888_pt1 | contig 48446 bp, 33 predicted proteins | sample SS_ome_10_FD_132414 | JGI IMG/M metagenome (GOLD analysis project Ga0180432, IMG submission 132414) | Hypersaline lake sediment archaeal communities from the Salton Sea, California, USA - SS_1_MS_2 metaG | ecosystem: Environmental > Aquatic > Non-marine Saline and Alkaline > Hypersaline >...
ACCACAACACCGCCGCCAAGATCAGCCATCGAAGATCAACCCTTCAGACGCTGCGAAGGCACGGCATCGACATCGCCACGATCCGAACTTGCGTGGGAAGCAACTTTGCGCTGTAGTGTTAGGCTGGACGGCCCGCACGGAAGTGCACGGCGTTCGACGCAGCCCCCCATCGTTGGAGAAGCCAGATGCTCGCCATCAAGGCACGGTTCGACGGCCGAAACGTCATTCTGCCGGACGGCTTCGCGGGTCCTCCGCCCGGGGAGGTGATCCTGATCTTCGAGGACGCCGAGCGCCAAGCGGCAGACGACCGTTCCTGGCAAGAGGCCCAACAGGCGGCGTTGCGGAAGGTCTGGGACAACGACGAGGACGCCGTCTATGATTCAATGTAGCCCCGGTCACGTGTAGGGCAGTTGGGCACCACACGATTCCGCACGTTTGGGAGCGCCGAGGCGTGGCGTGCTCAGTCAACCGCTCACCTGGCGGAGCAGCGCCCGGGGCAGCCACAGGTTGCCGTCCGCCTCGCCGACGCCGACGACAAGCTCGGGCGGGTCCGGAGCGGTCACCTGGGCCAGGACCGTCAGGACGTGCTCGCCTTTGGTCAGTTCGACCGTGCCTCGGGTGCCCGGGGCGGCGCGGTGATAGGACGGCATCATCCTGCCCGGCTCGGGCCGCTCGAGAACTTGCTGGCCGTCCACCCACGCACGAATGCGGCCCCAGGTTGAGGCCATCACATGGACCTGGCCAGACGTTTCGAGTCGGATGGTGTACTGGAGGGCCAGTCCGTCGCGCAGACGGTCGTCCGTGATCCAGTGGCCGGGCAGCGTCGTGGGCTCGGCACCTGCCGATGGGGTGGGTACTGATCCTGCTTCGAACGCGTGCGGCCAGATGACGGCCGGGACCGGCGTTAGCGCGTCCGCAGGTTCTGGACACTTTCGGGGCAGGACCGGCGGCAACGTGACCTTGTCCGGCGGGTCAGGCAATCGTCCGGCCAGCTCGAGCACGAAGTCTGTGAACGCGTCGATGGTCTTGGGCGGGTCCAGTCCGACGATGCCCGGGGACAGCACCAGCGCCCGGCCGATCGGGTCGGCCCATCGATCGGGGATCCCCTCGGGATCGATGATGCCCAGCAGCGATCCCAACGTCGCGCCAGTGCAGTCAGTGTCGCGGCCGCAATTGACGGCGATGCAGATGGACTTGCCGAAATCCCCGTCCCCCGCCAACCACCCGAGCACGGTGAACGCCAGGTTCTGAGCGACATCGGTGAAGTTCGCGTGTCCGTGCGCCGTAAGCACGCGGCTGCGGACGTCCTGCCAGTCCCCCGTCTCAGCCCACCACCCCCGCGCGTCCTCGATCGCGCGACGGACCCGCGACGTTGCTGGCAGTACCCCCAGGGCGGCATCCAGGAGCTTGTCGCGGTCGCGCTCGACGAACGCCAGCGACTCGAGCGCGGCGTTGAAAACCTCCGCCCAGATGCCGTCCCCCGCGTGGTCGACACAGGCGTCCTCGAAGGCGTACGCGGCCGCCACGGCCGGCCGGCCGGGCGCCAGACACGCCCACAACTCCGACCGGATCGCCGCCCCCATGCACTCGGCGAACCAGTTGTCATGCTGGCCCGTCACGGGCGGCTCGAAGCCGTTGGCCATGTTCCGCAGCGCCGCACCGTATTCGTCCCAGGGAAATGTGACGTGCGCCTGCCACGCCCGCGCCAGGATGCGACGGTTCACGCATGCTTCGGACGCGCGCCCGATCGCCAGCGCCCAGACGACCTGTAGATCCAAGTCGTCGTTCGGGATGGCCTCGTCGGGGACCGGATCGTAGAACGTCAGGTCCAGCGGCCCGTCCTGCCCCTCGTGCGGCTGACCCAGCGTGCCCCCAATCGCCTTGCCCAACCAGCATCCCAGCACCTTGTCCCGATGCACGGTTCGCCTCCTGACCTAATCGCAGTAACTCGTTGCGCTCAACCCCCCAACCCCAGATTCAGCAGTCGATCGGCGTTCCGCCAGGCGATCTTCTCGTAGGCCTGTCTCGATATGCTGCCGTCCCGACCCGCCTGGTTGAGGAAGTCCACCAGCGGCGTCTCGTTGTGCGGCGCGCAGATGTCGGTGCCGAACAGCAAGCGGTCCTGGAATTCCTCCATGAACCGGTACCCGAACGCCGGATCGCGGCTGACGGCGTTGTACCCGCTGCCGGCCGACAGGTCGCCGTGCAGATTCGGGTAGCGTCGCATCAGTTCGGGGATTCGCCCGCCGTCGGCCACGGGGCCCTTCGGATAGGTGTTGCGGGTCTCGTCTGTCACGTCCGGGGAGATCTCGGACCAGAACGGCTGCGAGTGGCCCAGCAGGATCAGATCGGGCAACGCCGACAGAACCTTCTCGAGCCGCGGCAGGCCCAGCTCATCCACCAGTCCGTAGCACCCCCCCATCTGCGGGCCGATGTGAAACGTCACCGGCATGGCATGCTCGGCGCACTGTCTCAGCAGGTTCATCACGCGTGGATCGTCGAAGTAGAGGTTGGCGCAGATCTCGCCGACGCCCCTGCAGCCGATCTTCTTGTAGTACTCCAGCAGCGGCGAGAAATCGGCCGAGGGCGAGTTGGAGACCTGCCGCGGATCGATGTTGCAGAACGGGATCAGCCGGTCGGCATACAGTGCGCACGCGGCCAGGATTTCCTCGACCGAGTGCGTCCGGGATGAGCACTCAGGCCCGATCGACGGCAAGACGACCGCCTGGTCGATCCCGGCCCGATCCATCATGGCCAGCAGTTCCTCGGGCGTTGTGTGACTCGTTCCGTCGGGCCTCAGGACGGTCTTGCGAGGGGTCGTGTGCACGTGGATGTCGATGAGCATGGCGCTGCCGGTTCTCCTTGATGGGGCTGTCAGGACGCTACGTGCGTTGTTGGCGGTCCCACATGGCCAGCATCATGAGCGTCCAGATGCGTCGCGTCCAGCGTGCCTCGTCCAAACCGGTTCGCCGTCCGACCAGGTCGGCCAGCGCGGTCCGGTCGAATCGTTCAGCCATCAGTCCCGTCGGATCGAGCAACAGGTCGTCTCGCAGGTCGCGTAGGTCGTCCTGGAGCCATCGGGCGAGCGGGACCTCGAACCCGCGCTTGGGCGCCGTCACGACGTCGCCGGGCAGATACCGTCGTGCAAGATCGCGGAGGATCGGTTTGGTTGTCAGGCCGGCCAGTTTCACGGTGTCGGGCAGCGCTGTCGCCGTCTCAAACAGCACATGGTCCAACAGCGGGCTACGGGCCTCCAGTCCATGGGCCATCGTGGCGATGTCCATCTTGACCAGCAGGTCGTCCGGCAGGAGCGTCCGGGCGTCGATCCACATCTGGCGATCGAGAGCGGACGCTCCGGCCGGGGTGTCGTTCAACAGGTCTGCGACGCGCCGCCATGTCGGTGCGCATGTCGCCAGCCACCCCCCCTGCTCGCCCGCGAGGCGGCGCTTCTCCTGCTCGTTGAATCCGTCGTTGCCCCAGGCCAGGAGTCGCTGCGGCTCGGGAAGCGCCATGCCCCGAATCAGCCGACGAGCGAATGCGTAGCGCGTGCGGAACCCTCGCGTTTCTGGCAGCAGCCTGTCGGCCAGCCACCACATCGGTCGGGCCATCGCTCCCCCCAGCACGCCGAGCCGTCCGGCGCACCGGCCGGCCACGTACCGGCGATAGCCGGCCAGGGCCTCATCTCCCCCGTCGCCATTCAGAACGACCTTCAGGTGCTGCCGAGCCAGCTCAGCCAGGCAGTACGACGGAAGGGCCGACGAATCGGCGTAGGGCTGGTCGTAGGCCTCGACGATCGCCGGCAATAGCCGGGCTGGCTCCGGTTGGACAATCAGTTCGTGGTGATCCGTGCCGTAGCGCTCCGCCACTTGCCGGGCCAGCGGACGCTCGTCGAAGCCCATATCCTCGAAGCCCACGGTCAGCGTCGTGATTGGCCGGTTGAGGTGGCGGCTTGCCATCGCCACGACCAGCCCGCTGTCGATCCCCCCGGATAGGAACGCCCCGACCGGCACGTCGGCTCGCAGTCGGAGTCGAACCGCGTCGTTCAGGACCGTCTCGATTCGCTCGACGCCTTCGGATTGGTCGATCCGTTCAGAGCCCACACTGCTACGCGACAAACCGCACGGGTGTTGCCAGTACGGCTCCGCCCGTCCGATCCCGTTCCGATCCGCCACCAACCGGCAGGCCGGTGGCAGGGCACGAATCTCGCGGTAGATCGTTTCGGGCGCGGGGACGTGTCCGAACGTCAGATAGTCCGACAGGGCCTGGTCGTCGATCGTCAACGACTCCGGGCCCAAGGCTTGGAGCCCCTTGATCTCCGATGCGAACACCAACCCGTCGCCGACGGTGGCGTAGTAGAGCGGCTTGACCCCCAAGCGGTCGCGGGCGAGCAACAGTCGGCGCGCGCGTCCATCCCAGATCGCCAGCGCGAACATCCCCCGGAGTCGTTCGAACAGGTCGTCGCCACGCTCCTCATAGAGGTGGACCAGCACTTCCGTATCGGTATGTGTCGCGAAGGCGTGACCGTGATCGATCAATTCGTCGCGGAGCTCGACGTAGTTGTAGATCTCGCCGTTGAAGACGACGGCGAGCGTGCGGTCTTCGTTGAAGATCGGCTGCGTGCCGCCGGCCGGATCGATGATGGCCAGGCGCGTGTGGCCCAGGCCGATCTGCCGGCTCGCGTCGACCCAGACGCCGCTGCCATCCGGACCACGATGGCCCAATCGGCCGACGGCCCGCTGCAGCGCCCGCTCGTCCGGACGGCCCCAGATACCGGCAATCCCGCACATCCCGACCCCTTCGGTGTTGGCGCGCGAGTCTAGCGCGGGTTGCCAACACCGTCAAGGATGAGGTTGTCCGGCCTTGGGTTTCGCCTTGGTGGCGGTGGCGTTGGGTCCGAAGCGGACATGATCCCCGGAGCTCGGCGCCCGCTTGTCGGGGTAGCAGCGACGCGTGATCGCCGTCTGACCGTAGAGGGAGACGACCGTCCCGATCAGGCCGACGACGACCGTCCCGATGATCCATCGCCGGTAGCTGGGGATCCCAACCTGCGGCGCCGAACGGGTCTTGCCCGCCCAAAGGAGGACCAGCACCGTCACGATGAGGGCGTTGACGATGATGACGCCTTCGGTGATCAGTCGCTGTTGGTGGAACGGCGGGATCGCTCGCATCAGGTTCCCGATGACCACCACCCACAAGAAGACCAGATACAGCATCTGCCCCCCACCCACCCACGAGGTGGGGATGACCGCCAGGGCTCGCCGGCGATGGGCCGCTGCCAGGATCACGAAGGCCACGAGCGCCAGCAGATAGCCGATCGAGAACCACCAGTAGGAGTGCAGCCCGTACATCGTCTCGGGCATGGCCTTGAACTTGACCCAGGTCTCGACGTTCTTGACCAGGTTCACGTACGTTACTGCCAACGCCACGAAGCCGACGCAGAAAGGTCCGGACCACCGGCGGACCGGCGGTTCGTCGGTCACGCGCCCCGTTCGCGACGCGAGGATTCCCATCGCCACGGCGATCCCGATGCCGTTGATGAACCCGTACGTTTGTTCCAGAACGCTATGCCAGTTCGTCGCCAACCCGGTCTTCAGCCCCAGGAGCTTGATCACCTGGGCCATCGCGAAGCCGAACCCGCCGATGAATCCCGACACCAGGCCGGCCAGCAGCACCGACGCCAGTCTATGGCGATGGCAGAAGACGAAGATGCCGACCGTCATGCCGAGCGCCCCCGCCCAGTTGTCGCTCCGAGGCGGGGTCATCCGCAGGCCAAGCACCTCGACAAGCAGCAGGAATCCGATCCACCACCCGATGGACGCATGCAGGACCAGCGACGTGCCCAGACAGACGCGACGGCGAATCCCCGCGTAGATCAGCACGGCCGGGATGGCCAGGAGCGCCGCGACCCAATCCGTATCCTTCCAATAGAGGGCCTCCTCGTGGCGGAAGGCGCCGTCGTCCGTCATGGACAAGAACATGCCGACGTCCTGAAGCGTCCACGCGACGAACACCGCGATGATCGGCCCGAGCAACTCGGTCAGCCGGTCGCGATCCATGCAGGCTGGGGCAGCCGTGCCTGCCCCGCCGATCGCCCCCCAGATGAACCCGATGACGAACAGACAAGCGAACCCGTAGGCCTGTGACGGCAAATGCCCGGAGTGCGTGTAGGCGATGACCTGGCCGTACGACATCATCCCGCCGAACGACCAACCCAGCGCGCCGAAAAACGCGAAGTACGCGATCCGCCGCCACCAGTCCTGACGACCCGAGACGAGGACGACGGCGATCGCCGCCAGCGCGCCGGGCATCATCGCCCCGTACTCATGTCCGAAGTTGCCGCGAATCCCCCACCCGATCGACAGCGACAGCCCGCCGAGCAAGAGCATCGATCCGGTCAGACGTGCCGGTCGATCGGTCGAGGACGTTTCAAGCTGGTCAGGCGGTTCCGCCATGTCGATTGATCCCACTGATGTTGATACGGGCCCTGGGACGCGGCCAGTATAGCTGACCGCGTCGGCCGAACAAGGTTGTGCCGCCGCGGAGGATTAGGGCCGTACGTGCGGGATTTGTGCACTTGATGCTTGGCTCACTCATCACCGGGGGTATAATTAAAGCTCCCCATTGTGGGGATTGAAGCGTTCCCTGAATTAGGGTCTTGGCTGGATGCGGCGCGCAAGGCATGAGATCAGCGTTGGGCCTGCGCGCCATCAGGTCGTCGGTCAGGGCTGTCCGCAGGGGAGGCGGCCCTACTGGGGACGGGATCGCTGCAACGTTGTGGAGGATGTCTCGTAGATCATGGGGTGAGGAGGCGAGCGATGCAGATGAAGAGCGAGTGGCTTGCGTTGGTGGGCCTGGTGTTGATGCTGGGTTCGCGGGGCTTGGGCGTGGAGCGGCATGTGCCGAGCGAGCACGCTACGATCCAGGCGGCCATCGATGCCGCCAGCGACGGGGACGAGGTCATCATCGCGCCGGGGACGTACACCGGCGACGGCAACCGTGACCTCGACTTCGGCGGGCGTGCCATCACGGTTCGCAGCACCGACCCGAACGATCCGAACGCCGTCGCTGCGACGGTGATCCAGTGTAACCCCGACGACCCCAACGACCCCGATGACCCCAACTACTATGGCGAGCATCGTGGCTTCCACTTCCACAGCGGCGAGGATGCCGGTTCGGTGGTTGCGGGGCTTACGATCCGCAGCGGCTATGTCGCTGAAGGCGGCGGCGGGATCGAGTGCGAGAGTAGCAGTCCTACTGTTACAGGCTGTGTCCTCGCCGGGAACCGCGCTGATTGGTTCGGAGGGGCCCTTCATAGCGTGCTCGGCAGCCCGACGATCCATGGCTGCACGATCATCGGCAACTCGTCTTCCCTCGGAGGCGGCATAGCTGTCCCCTCTGGGAACCCGACGATCACCAACTGCACCATCAGCGATAACTCGTCCGGAATGGGCGGCGGGATCACCTGCTTCTACGGCACGATTACCAACTGCATCATCAGCCAGAACACGTCGTCAGGCGAGTGCGCGGGCGTCTTGTGCGCCTGGACAACGATCGCCAACTGCACGATAAGCAGCAACTCGGCCGCCGATGATGCTGGGGGGATCGCCTGCAGCGTCTCGACGATCTCCAACTGCACGATCAGCTCAAACGCAGCAGGCGGGTTGGGCGGGGGCGTCCTGGTCGGCGGGAGCCCCAAGGCCGACCCGAACTCGCTCCAGACGGTGCTGACGAATTGCCTCTTGTGGGGGAACACCGCAAGCGACGGCCACGATCTGACCTTGCACTATAGCGACTGGCTTGGCGAGACGCTGGCGACCGTTGCCTACTGTAACGTCCAGGGCGGGCCAAACGAGGTTTGCGTCGAGCCGAACTGCACGCTGATCTGGGCGGACGGTAACATCGACGCCGACCCTTGCTTCGTCGATCCCAACGGTCCGGACGGCGACCCGAACACGTGGGAAGACAACGACTATCACCTCTCGTCCAACTCGCCCTGCATCGACGCCGGCGACCCGAACTTCGTGGTCGACCCGAACCGGCCGTTCGACATCGACGCCGAGCCGAGGGTCCGCGGCGGGCGCGTCGAGATGGGTTCGGACGAGTATTGGGCCGATCACGTCGTGCTGACGCTGGAAGTCAAGGGACAGGAGCGGGGCGATGTCGATCTCGATCCCGCGCCGACGGCCACCATCGACCCTCGACACTGGTATCCGATTGACACCCCGGTGACGCTGACGGCCGAACCGGCCAGCGGCAAGTTCTGGGGCGGATGGGAGGGCGACGTCGACCCGAACGACGAGTTCACCAACCCGCTGACGGTCGTGATGGACTCGGACAAGCAGATCACGACCGCGTTCAAGTGCGGCCTCGGCACGGCCCCAATGCTGCCGATGATGCTGGCCGTGCTCGGCGTGTTCGCCCTGATCAGGCGTGGCCGGCAACGCTGCTGATCGTTGAGCAGTATTTGTAATAGGGTGGGTCGTCTCGACCCACCATTCTGAGTGCGAGAGAAGAAGGTGGGTCGAGACGACCCACCGATTTGCCGATTCGATCACCCACCGTCGCCCAGTCGCGATCTGGGCCTCCGCATGTTGACACCGACCCCGAGGCGGGGCCAGTATGGCGCCCTGATGCGGGCCGACAAGATCGAACCGCCCCGGAGGGTCTACACCTGCAATGAGAATCCTCGCCCTCGAGCCATACTACGGCGGGAGCCACGCGGCGTTTCTGAACGGATGGTTGGGCAGGAGCCGCCACGCGTGGACCGTTCTTGATCTGCCGCCGTACAAATGGAAATGGCGGATGCGTCACGCGGCCATCACCATGGCCGACCAGGTCCGCGACCGGCATCAGGCTGGTGCGTCGTGGGACGTGCTGATCTGCTCGGACATGCTGAACCTGGCTGAGTTCCTGGGACTGGCCCCGGTTGCACTGCGGCAGATCCCGTCGGTTGCGTACTTCCACGAGAACCAGCTGACGTATCCGGTCCGGCACGAGTCCGAGCGCGACTACCACTTCGTGCTGACCAACCTGACGACCGCGCTGGCGGCGACACAGGTGTGGTTCAACTCGGGCTACCACCGTGATGCGTTTCTCGGCGCGCTGCCCGGGTTCCTGAAACGCATGCCCGACCACCAGCCGCTCGACGCACCAGATCGCATCCGCGCGAAGTCCTGCATTCATCCCCCCGGCGTCGACGCGTTCCCTCGGCGCGGTTCCAGGCAACCCGGGCCGATGCGGCTGCTGTGGGCCGCGCGATGGGAGCATGACAAGGACCCCGAGACGTTCTTCGAGGCGTTGGCTCGGCTCGAGGCCCAGGGCGTCGATTACCGCGTCAGCGTTGTCGGCGAGCAGTTCCGCGAGTCACCGGCCATCTTCGAGGCGGCCCGAGAGCGGTTGGCTGATCGGATCGATCGGTGGGGATACCAGGAGACGCGCCGCGAGTACGAGGCCGCGCTGTCCCAGGCCGATATCATTGTTTCCACGGCCAGGCACGAGTTCTTCGGCATCAGCGTCGTCGAGGCCATCGCCGCAGGCGCGTACCCGCTGCTACCCAAGCGCCTCGCTTATCCCGAGATCCTGGGACCAAACGAGGCGGCCAGATCGGACGGATTCTTCTACGAAGACGGTGCCGAGAACCTGGCGGCCCGGCTGGCGGCGTTGGCGGATCGGATCGCGCGCGATGAACTGTGGCAGGGCGATGCCGATCGCGGCGTGCGTTCCGTGGCGAGGTTTTCGTGGGAGACGTTGGCCCCGTGCCTCGATGCCGCACTCGAATCGCTGGCCCAAACGGGGTCTGCCTGAGCGGACCGCCGGGACGTCCTACGACGACTGAGACTCGATCGCCAGATCCAACGCTTGCACGGAATGCGTCAAGGCGCCGACGGAGATAAAGTCGACGCCGGTCTCGGCGATGGCACGAACGTTCCCCAAGTCGACCCGTCCGCTCGCCTCGAGTCTGACCGGCTCACCCGGCGTGGCGTTCCGCAGGGCGACGGCCTGCCGCATCTCGTCCGCAGAGAAGTTGTCCAGCAAGACCCGATCCACCCCCTCTGCCGCCAAGACCTCGCGGAGCTGATCGATCGCATCGACCTCGACCTCTACGAATGCCGGCTTGGGGTCGTGCTGCTTGGCCCGGGCAACCAGGTCGGACACGAATCCGCGGAGTTGTCCAACCGGCACGCCGGCCAGGTGATTGTCCTTGACCAGGACCGCATCGTGCAGCCCCATCCGGTGGTTGGCCCCCCCACCGCAGCGGACCGCGTACTTGTCGAGCGCCCGGAAGCCGGGAACCGTCTTGCGGGTGTCCAGGATCGTCGCCGATGTCCCCGCCACCGCCTCAACGAACTGCCGCGTCATCGTGGCAATCCCGCACAGCCGCTGCAGGAAATTCAACAACGGTCGCTCGATCCGCAGGATCGTCCGGGCCGGCCCGCTGAGTGCCGCCAACGCTTGGCCCGCCCCGACGGCCTGGCCATCTGCGACGTGGACTTCGACGCCCAGCCCTTCGTCAGCGAACCTTAAAGCAAACGCCTCCAACACGGCGCGACCCGCGAAAACGCCCGGCTCCCTGGCCAGCAACACGCATTCATCGATCGCATCCGACGGCACAGTCAAGTCGCTGGTTACGTCGACGCCGTCGCCGTCTTCGCGGAGGGCAGCGCTGATCAAGTCTTCCAGGTCGGCCAAAGGAGGAGGGATGGTCCGGTTTTGTGACATGGTTGCACCACCGAAGACGGTATCAGTGCTTGAAGTGGCGCGCGCCGGTCAGGACCATCGCGACGTCGCGTTCGTCGGCGGCGGCGATGATGTCGGCGTCGCGGTTGGAGCCGCCTGGCTGGATGATGGCCGTCGCGCCCGCCTCCATCAGCCAGGTCGGGCCGTCGGGAACCGGGAACATCGCGTCCGATGCGGCGACGAACTGCTTGTCGTCGGACAGGTGGCCGTGCTCGGTGGCCAGCTCGACCGCGATCTTGGCCGACATCACGCGCGACATTTGGCCCGCTCCGGTGCCGAGCAGCCTCTGTCCCCGGGCGGCGATGATGGTGTTGCTCTTGGTGTGCTTGGCCGCCAGCCACGCGAATCGCAGGCCCGTCATCTCCGCATCGGTGGGCGAACGCTTGGTCACCACCTGCCACTCTTCCTCGTTTAATCCGACCAGGTCGCGGGCCTGGACGAGCAGCCCACCGGCGACCTTCTTGACGTCCAGCTCCGTCTCGTCGGACGGTCCGCCCACGTCCCCGACGGCGACGAGCCGGCAGGCCGCGCCCCACTTGCGCTTTTCCGTGGGCGTGGTGATGATCTTCAGGGCGTCGTCATCAAACGACGGCGCGACCCACACGTCGAGCTTGAAGAACGCCGCGCCGGCCGCCTTACCCCACGTGGGGTAGGTGGTCATCGCCATCTGGGCGATCTGGGCCGTCACGGGGAAGTTCATCGCGACGATGCCGCCCGCCGCCGCAACGGGGTCGCCCAGATACGCCAATCGATAGGCCTCTTCGGGCGTTTCGGCGATGGCGGCCCCACACGGGTTGGTGTGCTTGATCCACGTCACCGCCGGTTTGCCGCCGCCGAGTTCGTTCAAGTCGCGAAGGAACCGGAATGCCGACTCGGCGTCCACGTAGTTGTTGAAGGACATCGGGTTGCCGCCCGGCAGCGTCGCCCGGACGAGCGACGGCTCGGACTGATGCCGCGGCAGCGCGTACACCGCCCCGGGTTGGTGGGGGTTTTCGCCGTACTTGCAGGCGTGGACCTTGCGGGCCGCGACGGCCAGCGAGTCGGGCCACTCGATGCCTTCTTGTTGCTGGAAGTAGGTGGTGACGGCCACGTCGTAGCTACACGTCAGCTCGAACGCCTGGCGGGCCAACGACAGCCGCGTCGCGTCGCTGATGCCCCCGCGTTCCCGTAGCTCATCGAGCACGAGCTGCTGATGCTCCGGACGGGTGAGGATGGCCACGTACCTGTGGTTCTTGGCGGCGGCGCGGACCAGCGTGGGGCCGCCAATGTCGATCATCTCGATGGCCTGCTCGAACGTGCAGCCCGGTTTGGCGATCGCCTGCTCGAACGGGTACAGGCCGGCCACGACCATGTCGATCGGCTCGATCCCGTGCTCGGCCATGTCGGCTTGGTGCTCGGCGTCGTCGCGGATGGCCAGGATACCGCCGTGGACCTTGGGGTGGAGCGTCACGACGCGGTGGCCCAGCATCGCGGGCGTTCCCGTCAGGTCCTTGACGTCGCGCACCGGGATGCCCGCCTCAGACAAGACGCGGGCTGTTCCCCCGCTGCTGATGATGCCAACGCCGAACGTCTCGGCCAGGCTCCGGGCGAACGTGTCAATGCCCGTCTTGTCGTACACGCTGATCAGCGCGCTACGCGGCTTCAGGTCGCCCATCGTCGCGGCTCCGAATCGATCAGGCGCACTTGGATACGCACGGACACACCAACGCCCCGCGGCGCGGTGTGTCCGTTGCGGTCTCAATGCTCGATTGACACGCCAAGCACGACTCGAGGCCGGTCTGGCCGCACCCGGGACCGTTCCCCGAGCGCAGGCTCATTGCCCGGCTACTCGAGCGTGACGGTGATGATCGAGGAGAACTCGACCGTCTTGGGTTCCTTGGCGGCTTCGCCCTCTTCCTCCTTGGGCGCCTCCTCCTTGGTCACCTTGCCGTCCTTATCCAGGACGGTGAAGGCGGGCACCTGGAGGGGATCGCCGTCCTTGTCGTAGACGACGAACTCGATCTCATACAAGCCGGGCTCGGCCTCAGCCGGCGGCGTGCCGGTCGTCGTGAAGACGCCGTCGCCCTTCTTCTCGTCGCCCTCGGTTCCCTCGTCCTTCAGTTCCATCGTGAACTCGGGCGCAACGATGGGCACGGCGCTGACCCAGCCGACCTGCTCCAGATCGCCCGTCACCTTGCAGGTGGCGACGAACTTCTTGCCGATCTTCACCGGATCCGGATCGATCTTCTGCTGAATGCTCCACTTGACCGGCTGCTCACAGCCGAAGGCCATCACGGCAACCAGCAGCGCCCCTGCTTGACTGAACCTCAACAACATCGTCATCTCTCCTTACGCTAGACCCAGAATGCCATGCTAACGCACTCACGTCGATATGCGGTTCGCGAAGGGTAGCCGAGTTTGCCCGCGACGTCAAATGCTAAACGCCGCCAGATCCGGTCGGCTGGTCAGGCCCGCTGGCTTCCCCCGACTCGGTGGAGGCCAAAAGGCGTTCATCGGTCTGCGCCCCCGCTAGGAGCACGATCGCCAACAAGACGGCCCCGCAAGCCGGCACCCATACCTTGGCTGGCAGGCTGCCCAAACCCAACGCATCCATTCCCATGAAACCGCGGATCGCCTCTGACCGGCTGATCACGACCACGCAGCCGTTGTGCATGGCGTGGGCGAGGATGGCCGGGAAGATCGAGCGCGACTGCCAGCAGACGTACGCCAGCGCCAAACCGAGCAGCGCCGTGATCGCGAAGCGGTAGATGAGTGCGTGGTACAGCGCGAACACCACCGCCACTCCCAGCATCGCCGACCATTTGCCCAACCGGTTGCGAAGTCCGGCCAACAAGAAGCCGCGGAACAGGAACTCCTCGCACACGGCCGGCAGCAGCCCCGCACACAACAAGGCGCCGTACAACGGCAGGTCGCTGAGCGCCCGGTCCGTTTGTGCGAGGGCCTCGCGGATCGCGTGTGGAATCGGCAGAATGGTCTCCTGCAGCGCCTGCAGCTCGATCGCAACCGCCCACGAGCCCAGCCCCAAGACGAAAGCCCCCACCCATCCTCGCCAATGGCCCCATCGAAGTGAGAAGGTGGCCCGCAGATCGATCTTCAGATAGCACGCCAACCCCCATGCCGGCAGCAGCAGCGTCGGCACCATCAACAGCGTGGTCCAGACGAACGAGCGCGATTGGCCTGCGGACGTGGCCGAAGCGACGATGCCCTGGACGTGGAACCAGATCGGGAACAGCACGGCCACCGTCAGCAGCGCCTGAGCCGCGGACGGGTGCCGCACCGACCTGAAGAACTTCCTGCGGAACAGTGCCCGGTAGCTGCCCGCGTCGGCGAACGTCACCGCCTCGTTGCCGAATAGACGTGACGCCACCGCGATTGCCCCGCCGGCATACAGGCCCGTGGACAGCAGAACCGTCAGCACGTCCGTCCACGGAACCGTGTCCCGCGTCACCAGCTCGCGGACCAGGACGACGATGTTCTCGACCGGCACGACGCGCGTCACGCCCGTCAGCCTGACGCCGGGCAGCGCGCCCATGATGGCGGGAACCAGCGCCGCCGTCACGATCGGCATGACGTAGTTCTGGGCCTCCTTGAAGGACCGCGCGAAACTGCACGCCGCAATCAGCGCAGCCGAGAACAGCATACTCAGCGGGACAATGGCGGCCAGCGTGATCATGAGATGGCCGATGGGCAGGCTGATCGGCTCGTCGACCTGGATCAGCCGAACACTGGCGCCGACGCTCGCAACGTTCAGCAGCGCCGTGATCAACCCCACGCACGTCACCACCAGGAACTTGCCCGTCACGACCTCCAGCGTCGGCACCGGCGAGACCATCAACGTCTCCAACGTGCCGCGCTCTCGCTCGCCGGCGGTCAGGTCGATGGCGGGATAGACCGCACCCGTGACCGTCATCAGCACCAGGATGACCGGCATGACTTGCAGGAAGACACTGGCGATGGTGATCGATTCGGACGCGACCCGGACGGGCTCCAGGAGCGTTGCCAGGCGGCGGTCCAGCTGAGGCGCGGGCAGTTCGGCCACCAGCTTCTCGCGCATCTTCGCCTGGCGGCGGACGGCGTAGCGAGCGAACAGGTTCTCGGTTCGTCGGACGGCCTCGACGCTACGGAGATCACGTGAGTCATACGTCAGCTTGACCTCGATCGGCGCCAGGCCGGCCCGCCATGCCTTCGGATCGCCCGAGAACACCGCCGCGACGTGAATCTCCTGTGAAGAGCGGACCGCTTCGTTGACGTCGCTGTACTGCTTGGGGTCGAATTGCAGCACGCGCGGTCGGTCGGGACGGGCGCCAGGTGCACTCGATTCCGAATCAGACAGCGCCTCGGCGATCACGTCCTCGAGCCATGCCCCTTGCTGGGCGTTCGGGACAACGACGACGTACGACGCCTGGCGGATGGCCTCCGTCTGACCGATATGCGCCGGGCCGAACGTCAGGATCAGCGCCGGATACAGTACGACCGGAATGACCACCACGCCGATCAGCGTCCGCCGGTCACGAAGAATGCCGACCAGCTCCTTGCGGAAGATCGCGTTGACTCGGGAGAACCGCATCGTGGTTCGTCATCCCCCCTCTACGTCGGCCAGTTCGACCATGCGCAGGAAGATGTCGCTCAGGTGCTGCCGGTCCGTCTGCCGTCGGAGATCGTCGAGCGTGCCTTCGGCAATCAGTCGACCGTGGTGGATCAGACCGATCCGGTCGCACAGCGTCTCGGCCTCGTCCATGCGGTGCGTCGAGAGGAGCACGGCTTTGCCCTGCTCTCCCTCGCGCCGAATGAAGTCGACAATGACGCGGTTGGTCAAGACGTCCAACCCCAGCGTCGGCTCGTCCATGATCAGGATGGGCGGATCCGCGATGAGCGCCCGGGCGATGCTGGTTCGCTGTCGTTGCCCGGTGGACAGCCCGCCGCATCTCAGATCGACGAAGTCGTGCAACCCCACCAGGTCGACCAGCTCGTCCACGCGACGTCGCGCCTCATGCCGGTCCATGCCGTGCAGCTCGGCGAAGTACCCCAACAGCTCCCGAGGGCTGAGCCGCTGGTACAGGCCCGTGTTGGCCGTCAAGAAGCCGATGGACCGTTTGACGTCCTCCAGCTGCGTGGCGACGTCGAAGCCGTTCAAGACCGCACGTCCGGCCGTCGGTCGGATCAGCCCTGAGAGCAGCCGCAGCGTCGTCGTCTTGCCCGCCCCGTTCGGACCCAGCAGCCCGTAGATCTGGCCCGCTTCCACGCGGAACGTCAGACCGTCCACCGCGCGGATCTCGCCGCCGTCGGCACGTGGAAACAGCTTGAGCAAGTTCTGAGCCGCGATCATGCCGGGCCGCTCTCCCACATGGCCATCCAAGCCCTTGTATGCGGGCCGATCGGTCTACGCAAGGGGAAGCACCCCGCCATCGCAAGACGTGCGGACGCTGCCCGGTCCCGAGGATTGCGTTGGGGGCTGTGTCTCAGCTGGGCTGCGAGGGGGAACGTCCAAACGGCCTTCAGGCCGGGCTCCGCCCGCCGGCGACGGGGAACCGTGCCGGGCTGGCGGGCGGAGCCCGACCCACCACTTGATTCGCCGCTGCGGGCAGCTCAGCCGTAGATCTGCTTCATCAGGCCGCGGATCTGGCCTTCGATCATGCCCTTCATCGGACGAAATGCAAACGGGACTTCCACCACGGTCAGGACGGCCTTCTGGTCGAAGAACTCGATGTAGCCGCTTGCCCCGGCGACCGTGACGTTGGCCTTCTCTCCCTCCCACGTGATCGCGACCTGGTTGCCAGCGATGCTGTAGGTGTTCGCCTCCGCCTTGTCGGCCAAGTGCTTCTTGCCGGCCTCGGCATCCATTCCGTGTTCATGCTCCAGGACTAAGAACGGTTCGCTCACGAGCAGATCCTCCTCTAGGTACCCATATGAAGCCAGAGTTCTCGTGCACCATCATGGGCGGACGAAGCCGATCTGTCCAGTCTCAACCCCACGGATTCGTTCGTCGGCACCGAGGGCCAGGCGTCCACAACCCCGCCGGATACCCCTGACCCGGCGAGGTGGTTGCCGCGTGCCGAAGATGATATGCTCCGCCGACGGCCTGCTTGGGCTGCGCGCAGAGGAGGACGAAATCTCATGTTCCGACGAACGAGTGTGACAGCGATTGTGTTGGTCCTGTCGCGTGTGCTTGGGGCGACGGCGGTATTGGGCGGTCAGATGGATAACCTCCTGCCGAATCCATCTTTCGAGCAACAGCGGCCCGAACTGCCGAGCGGATGGAAATCGCATGTCTGGCAAGGCGCTGGCCAGTTCCACCACGCCAAGAGCGGCCGCACGGGCGGTCGCAGCGTGATGATCGCGTCGGAGAAGGGCGGCGATCTGTCATGGGAAACCGTCGTGGGTGTCAGGCCGAACTCGACCTATCGGTTGTCGGGTTGGATCAAGACGATGGACGTCAAGCCCAAGACCGGCGCGGGCGCGCTGCTCAACGTCCATCAGATCCGTCAGGCCAGGACGCCTGCGGTCACGGGAACGAAGGGCTGGACGTATGTCCAGGTCCTATTCGATACGGGCAAGGCCCACAGCGCTCACGTCAACTGCCTGTTCGGAGGGTGGGGCGTCGCGACGGGGCGCGCCTGGTACGACGACGTCCGGCTCGAGCTCGTGTCTGCCAAGGACTTCAAGCCGGTCGTCACGATCGACGCCGGCAAGACGGGCGAGCCGATCTCGAAGTACATCTACGGCCAATTCATCGAGCACTTGGGACGGTGCATCTACGGTGGGATTTGGGCCGAGATGCTGGAGGACCGGAAGTTCTACTACGCCGTCGGCGCCAAGGAGTCGCCCTGGAAGCCCATTGGCGGCGACCAGCCCGTCACGATGGTCAAATCCGGATCGTTCGTCGGGGAACAGACCCCCAGCGTGAAGCTGACCGGAACCAGCCCAGGCTGCGGGATCGTCCAGAGCGGATTGGGGTTGGTCAAGGGTCGGGCTTACGTGGGGCGTGTCGTCCTGGCGGGTGACGCGTCCGCCGGTCCGATTGCCGTGAGTCTGGCCTGGGGTCCGGCGGACAGCGATCGGCAGACGGTTGCGGTGAAGCGCCTCAGCGATGAATTCGCCAAGACGCCGCTGCGCTTCCGGGCCGGCGGGAGCAGCAGCGACGGCCGATTGGAGATCGTCGGTCGGGGCAAGGGGACGTTTTGTGTGGGCACGGTCTCGCTCATGCCGGCCGACAACGTCCGCGGCATGCGGGCCGACACACTCCAGTTGCTCAAGGAGCTGGATTCGCCGATCTATCGCTGGCCGGGCGGCAACTTCGTCAGCGGGTACAACTGGCGGGACGGCATTGGCGATCCGGACAAACGTCCGCCGCGCAAGAACCCGGCGTGGAAGGGCGTGGAGCACAACGATTTCGGCCTGGATGAATTCATTGTCTTCTGTCGCCAGATCAACACCGAGCCGCTCATCGTCGTCAACACGGGCCTGGGTGACGTGAAGATGGCCGTCGAGGAACTCCAATACGCCAACGGCGCCCCCGACACGCCCATGGGCCGACTTCGTGCGAAGAACGGCCACCGCGATCCCTACAAGGTCGTCTGGTGGGGCATCGGCAACGAGATGTACGGCAAATGGCAGCTCGGGCACATGCCGTTGGACAAGTACGTCCAGAAACACAACGCCTTTGTCGACGCAATGCGCAAAGAGGACCCGTCGGTCAAGACCGTTGCCGTGGGGGCGACGGGCAAGTGGTCCGAGACGATGATGGCCCAATGTGCCAACCACATGGAGCTGGTTAGCGAGCATTTCTACTGTCGTGACCGAAAGAGCGTGCTTGCGCACGTCTGGCAGATGCGCGACAACGTACGACGCAAGGCCGACGCGCACCGTCGCTACCGCAAGCAGATCGCCGCGCTGAAGGGCAAGGACATTCGTATCGCCTTGGACGAATGGAACTACTGGTACGGCCCGCACCTGTATGGCGAGCTGGGCGTTCGCTACCACCTGAAGGACGCCCTGGGCGTGGCCGCTGCGCTTCACCAGTACGCCCGCTGCACCGACATCATCACGATGGCCAACTACGCACAGACCGTCAACGTGATCGGCTGCATCAAGACGACTCAGACCGCGGCCGCCTTCGCGACGACAGGCCTGCCCCTCAAGCTGTACCGTCAGCACTTCGGCGCGGTGCCTGTGTCGGTAACGGGCGACGCTGCTCCGCTGGACGTTATGGCGGCCTGGACGAAAGACCGCAAGGCCCTGACCGTAGGGATCGTCAACCCGATGCCGGAGAAGATCACGCTGACCGTGAAGCTGACCGGCGCGTCCCTGACGGGCGAAGGTCGCCTATGGCTGATCGCGGATTCCGACCCGATGGCCTACAACGAGCCCGGCAAGCCGCCCCGCGTGACGATCCAGGAGCGCCCCTGCAGCGCCATTGGCAATCGTATCCAGGTCCCCCCCACCAGCGTCTCGCTCCATGCGCTGGCGGTCAGGTAGTCACGTCGGGGCCTGCCGTGCGGGTATTGCTTGTCCCTGCGGTGCGAGCGAGATAGCATTCTTCGGTCATGACCCGATCCCGGAAAGTGGGCTTCAAGATCGCGGCGGTCTGTCTGGGGCTGATGCTTGCTCTGGTGTTGGCCGAAGTCGTCCTTCGAGCGATCGTGCTCGCAACCACCACCGAGGAGGTCGCGGTCGAGGTGCCCGGGCCGGAGGACGAGCCGTCCGGGTTTCGCGACCGACTGGACAACGTTCCCGGCGACGCCAACGTGGTGAGGATCGCCTTCCTGGGGGATTCGAACACGTATGGACTTGGGGTTGACGCCGATCAGGCCTTCCCCCGAGTCGTGGGCGCCTTGCTCGAGGAGAAAGCGCCCGGTCGGTACCGAACTGTCAACATCAGCAAGCCCGGGGCGGATCTGATCTACGAATGGGCCCTGTACAACCGCTTCTGGCGATCGGTCCGCCCGCACGTGGTTGTGCAGGTCTTCGCGCCGAACGACTTGGACATCGACCTCTACAAGCATTCCCCGCGCCAGTCGACACTGGACGTCTGGCCTCTGCGACACTCGCAGCTCTTTGCGCTCGTCCAAGGGCGATTTGCCGCTGCGAGCTTCCGCCAACAGACGCTCGACTACCTGCGGGGGGGCTCGACGCCGCAGATGCGAGCTCGGGCCTGGCGGGTCGTCTCGCACGAAATCGAGGCCGCCAAAGAGCTCGTCGAGGGCAGCGGGGCTGTCTATGCGTTGACCCATTTCCCCTGGCTGGCCGATCTCGATGACCATCCGCTCCAGGACGTTCATGACGGAACGGCTGCGCTCGCTGCGAAACTGGGCGTGCCCTATCTCGACCTTCTTGACGTCTTCCGCGGGCGGGAACCCGAACAGGTCCGTCTGGCAAACGACGCCCATCCCAACGCCCAGGGGCATCGCATCGCGGCGGAGGCCGTGACGGAATGGCTTGTCGAACGCGTGCTCCCCAAGCTGGATCCGCGCGCGGCGAGCAGACCGGTAGCCCCCGTCTCTCGCGAGGAGATCCTCGCGGCGGAGGTGGCGCACTACCATCAGGTCCTTCGGATCGCCCCGGAGTGCTTCAGCGCCCGCTTCCGGTTGCTCAAACTCCGCGCCGGCGAGAAGAGGCCCTGATCGCTAGGCGGTGCCACAGTTCGCTGGTGGAGGGTTCTTGAATGATCCTTCTGAGCTCTTGTCTGGGGCTGGCCGTATCGACGGCGGCGTTCGCCGTGGAGGGGCCGATGGTTCCGTATGAACTCGAGACCGGTCGGTGGCTGTTCGATGCGCGCGGGATCGTGTCTCGAAACGACGTCGTCTATACCACCCCGTCGGTCCAACCGTGGGAGGCGATGCCGACCGGCGGGGGCGACCTGTCGGCGATGGTCCGCTTTGACGGCGATCTGCATCTGCACCTGACAAAGTCGGATGCCTGGGGCTTCCAAGCCCCGCCCGACGCCAAGCCGGGCGCGCGGTTCTTCAACAACGTCAGCCCGGGACACGTTCGAGTGGCGTTCGGTCGCTCGGGCACAGACGCCGCCAAGGCGTTCTTCCGGCAGCGCCTCGACCTCTACCACGGGCGCGTCGTCATCGATCTGGGCGACGAGGGGGCCCGGGCGCGCCTCGTTGTGTGGGGGCATCCCAAACGCAACGTCCTCGTCGTCGAGGTGATCGATCCGAAGTCGATCCTGTCGGACGTCCGGGTGGAGCTGACCGAGTGGCGGGAGACGATGAACGTGTCTTCCGGAGACGCGATGCTCCAGGCCTGCGAGATCCAACGCCGCCCAGCCAGGCCACACCTGGCCAACACCGGCATGCAGGACTACTTCGACGCTGCGCATGATCCGCTGAAGGGAAGGGGCATCGGGGTCGCCGTGGCGGCGGGCTCCATCACGCCGGTGCGTTGTGCTGCGAAGAAGCTGACGGGAACGCTGACGCTGCCCGACAAGCGCCCGCCAACGTACCACCTGATCATCGCGTCGGCCGTGACGCCGTCCGGATCGGGAGCCGCCCCGTTGGCCGTCGCGAAGCGCGAGCTTGGCGAGGTGTCGCGGACACCTCTATCAACACTGCAGGCCGAGCATCAGGCGTGGTGGCGGGACTACTGGGGCCGATCGTTCCTGCGGGTTACCAGTCCGGGCAAGACGGCCGATTGGCTAACCGCCGCTTACCATGTCCATCTCTATACGCTCGGGTGCACGAACCGCGGTCCGGTCCCGGCCAAGTGGGACGGCGGGGCAGGCCTGATGCGGCGCGATGAGCGAAACTGGGGCCTGGCGGAGTGGGTGCAGGAAATCCGATTCACTTACATGCCCCTCTATTCTGCCAACCGGTTGGAGATGGCCCGCGGACTCGCCGACCACTACTCGGGCATGATCGACTACCTCGCCGAACAGACGGAGACGATGTGGGGCATTGACGGGCTATGGATTCCCGAGACGGTCCTGCCCTGGGGTCACGCCGAGGACTGGGTCCTCGCCGACGACGGTCGCGGCGCCGAGGGACATTATCAGCGATGGGATCCCAAGGCTGCTCCTTACGGCCGGTTCGAACTGTACAACCCGTACGTCGGCTTTCTCTTCACGGCCGGTCTGGAAGTGTGTCATCACTACCTGACCTACTACCGCTACAGCGGGGACGAAGCGTTCGCCCGCCAGCAGGCTTACCCGATCGTCCGTGGCGTGTGCGCGTTCGTCGCCGGCCTGATGCGGAAGGGCCAGGACAGTCGCTATCATCTGGACCCGGCCAACGCGCTGGAGACCTGGTGGATGGTCCGCGATCCGTCTGACACGCTCGATGGGATCCGTGCGATCTTCCCGGCGTTCATCCGCTTCGCGGAACGCTACGATCGTGACGCTGGACTCCGGGATCGGTGTGCGACAATCCTGGCCGCGTTGCCCGACGCACCGCTCGGCCACTGGTCGGCCGACAGCAGGATCGACGCCAACGTGGATGTCTACGCCCCGGCGGCGAAGCTCAACAAGTTTGTCAAGCGGGTCAATGCCGAGAACCCCGCGCTCTACCGCGTCTACCCGTTCGGGTTGAGTGGGATCGGCACGCCTGACTATGACCGTGCACGCCGGACGTTCGACCATCGGATTTGCAGCCTGGGCAACGGGTGGTCGATGGACGCGATCTGGGCAGCTCGTCTGGGCCTGGGCGAACAAGCGTGCGCCCTGGCCGCCCAGCACGCGAAGCGCTACAACCGGTTCCGCTACGGGGGGTGGGACAGCAACGATTCGCGTGTCTTTCCCGATGGGCTGGCGGCTGCGCCGTTTCTCGACGCCGGCGGTCTGAGCGCGTTCGCCCTCAGCGAGATGCTGCTGCAGAGCCACAACGGCGTCATCCGTCTGGCGCCCGCGGTTGCAAGGACCTGGTCGGGGATCTTCCGACTCCGCGCCGAGGGTGGGTTCCTGGTCGCCGCCGATTTCCGCGACGGGGACGTTCGCTTCGCCGAGATCATCAGTCTCCTGGGGAATCCGTGCACGATCGCGAACCCGTGGCCGACTGGCTGCGTCATTCGCAGGGGGTCCAGCATCATCGCGCGCCGTAGCGAACGTACGGTTGGGTTTGAGACCGAGCCCGGCGGTCGGTATCTGCTGGAATCGGCAAAGCACCCGCTGGCCGCGTATCGGCCGGTCGCCATCCAGGACACGCTCAATCAATCCGCGGGTCTGCCCGGTCGGGATTGACTCGCTTCGTTGACAAAACCGTCCAGGCTTCTTACGAGAGGGGCCTCGTGCCTGGCGGCTCAGTAATGGACCGAGCTGTAGATTAGCCCCCCTACCGACACGAGGAACGTGGCGATGGCGATGTAGGCCATCACCTGCTTCGCCTCGGGAGACATCTTGGCAAACGGCGAATCCAACACGACAAACACGTGACCCACCGCCCGGAGGCCGCCGTCCAAGATGCCGGTAAGCAGAGGAAGTGCAGTTTGCGCCGCGACGCGCGGCGCGCCCGCGTCTCCCTTCCCAACCGCCGAGGCCTTGCTCTCGATCTCCTTGCCGACCGCTTCGTCATCGTCGTCGCTGAGGTCGACCGTGATGTCGAAATCGTCGAAGTCCTCGAATCTCTGCGCATCGCCTTCGGCGGGGGGCGTTGCTTCGGAGGCGGGAGCTTCGTGACCGGGCAGGTCGTCGGCAGGTTCGTCGACCTTCTTCCCGGCCTGGCTGAGCATGCTCTCCAGCTCGGCAAGTTGGGCCGTCATGTCGGCCTCTGCGTCGACGTTGCCGGCGTCGTCGTCAGAAGCCGAAGGGGCAGGCGGCTCCGACGCAGACTCCTCAGGCGCCGGGGTCTCCACCTGCGACACCTCCTCTGCCGTCGCAGGCTCCGCGTCATGACACGACGCATCCGGCGGAGCTTCCTCGCCAGGAGGACCGACTTCTTCGCTGGCCTTGGCGGCCAGCTCACGAGTCCGCTCGAGCAGCGCGTCGATGTCCATCTCATCGACGTTCGCGATCGGATCGGGTTGGGCGGAATCGTCTTCGCTCATGGTTGGATTGTCGGCCAGGACGTGGCGAGGGCCCCAGTGTTCTATCGGTCAGGGCTGCCTCGAGTCTTGACGTCCATGACCGAAGAGGGGAATCCCGGCTAGGGGCCTCGGCCTGGCGGCAGCTTGTTGAGGATGCGCCCCACGGCCATAATACCCGCCATGACGACCGAGAGGCGGTTCTACTGCGAGCAGATTCAGTTGGGCCCGTTGCCCCTGTCAGGCGATGAGTCCCACCACGCTCGAAACGTGCTTCGCGTCCGCAAAGGCGACCCGATCGTGCTTTTCGACGGCGAAGGCAGCCGGGCCGAGGCGGTCATCGAGACCGTCAGCCGCGACGGCGTCTCGGTGGTGGTCAAGCGGATTGAGGAGCCCAAGCAGGAGGACCGCCCGCTGCCCGTCACGGTGGCCGTCGCCATGCCCAAACCCCCGCGGCAAGATGCCCTGATCGAGAAATGCACCGAGCTGGGCGCCCAGGCCATCTGGGCCGTTGCCACGCACCGCAGCGTGCTCCGCCCGGGGGTCCGCCGGATGGATCACTGGCGGCGGATCAGCATCTCGGCCGCCAAGCAGACCGGGCAGTTGTACCTGCCGGAAATCCCCGCACCCAAGACCTTCGAGCAGGTGCTGGACTACTTCGGCCAGTTCGATGTGATCGTGTTCGGATCGACGGAATCTGAACCGCAGCCATTGCTGGATTGCCTGGCGTCGCGACCACCGGTTACCAGGGCGCTCGTCGTGATCGGTCCGGAGGGTGGGTTCACACCGGAGGAACGTGCGGCACTGACCAAGGCCGGTGCCCTGCCCGTCAGCCTGGGCCGATGGACCCTCCGTGTCGAGACGGCGGCCACAACCGCGCTGGGCATAGTCGCCGCCTGGATCGACCGGTCGGAATCCCCTACCCCTCGCCGCTGATGGGCCGCCAGCAGCTGATGGGCCACCCGCCCTATCCCGCGCCAAGCCGTGTGTCGATCCGCTCACGAGATGCCGGTATGGCCATGCCGTACTCGGCGCGGTGGGCACGCCACCACGCCTCCCAGGCAGCGATTCGGATCTGGCGACCGTCCGGGCCGATTTCGATCCATCTCTCGTCCACGATCTCCCCGGCTCGGTTACGTCTGACCAGATGCATATAGCGAATGTGATCGAAGGCCCCAGTGCCTTGTCGAGGAGCATCACGAGAGACGGACGACGACGGTGCCTTTGCTGCGACGTTAGCGGCAACCGCATAGGCAGGAGTACCAAGACCCCATGGGGAAACCTGGTTCAGTTGCGTTCGCGCCCCGTTCGCGATCCTCTCGTCCCTGGTCCGGTGGATCGGGTCCGTGTCACGCGTCGGCAGCTTGGCTGAACCCGAAGGGATCGGCACGAGCTCGGCCTCGAAGTCGAAGCGGACCTGTCCGTCGGTACGGCACCACTTCTCCCAGGCAGCGATGGCCTGTTCAGTCCGTTCGGGCGTAGTCGGGTCGTACCCGAAATTCTGCCCGGTCACCTGCCGCAACCGGTTGATCATCCTGGCGAGCATCTGCTGCTTGGTGAATTTCATACTCCCGGAGAGCTGTTCGGCGAAGTCCAACAACCACTTGCGCTCTGGGGTGCGCAACCTGTAGACCATGTCCGCCAGGCATCGGCGGATGTCCTGGGTTGCCTGGTCGGTCATTCCCTGCCGGGCGTAAGCGACGCCGCGGGCATAGTGGAAAGAGCTGTAGATCGCGACGAAGCCCCGCTTCGTCATGATCTCGATCACTTGTGTGTAGGCTTTGATCGCCGCGTCATAGTCGCCCGAGCAATACTGGCCCCAGCCAATCGCCAGCCACGCCCGCCAGCAATCCGGATGAAGCTTCACGGCGCTGGTGAGTAGTGGGAGGGCGCTGGCGAAGTCGCCCTCGGCCACGAGACGCATGGCCGCGACGTGGCGCTTGGCGGCGGTGCGCCGATCCGTCGTTTCCCGCTTGAGCCACTCGGGCTCAGAGCTAGGATGCGTACCAAGCCTCCTGTCGATGACGGTCACGCCCTCGGGCGCGGCGATCCGGAACGTTCCGGCTGGCGGTTCGTCGTAGCTGATGACCCATGGTCCGTAGGCCAGCGGGAGCTTCGTCTCGGGATCGATATAGAAGTCTTCCGGCGACGTGCGGTAGCGAACACGATGTGCGGGTCGCCCGCCGTACGTGATGTTCTCCTCGAGGACGTCGAAGCCCCGTCCCGCGAGCTGCTGATAGCTCTGTGCAGGATACTCGCCGATCCAGGTATGCTGCTTTGCGTTGTGGTTGTAGAGGATGACGGCGTTATGGTCCTTGCGGGCAATCAGCGTGGTCTTCCCGTCGTCGATGACGAGCCGATCAGGCCGGGCTTCCTGCCGATACCGGATCTGTTGCCCTTCGGCGTTCAGCTCCATCCACCGCTCGTCGTCGATGTTGCCGGCCTCGTCCCGCTTGACGACATGCAGGTAACGAACGGCCTTGAGCGCGCCGATCGTCTGCTCCGAGGCATAGGCCATGTCCGTCGACGGCAAAGACACAACCAGGTAGGCCCCCGCCGCGAGCACGGCAGCGACGGCGGCGCCAAACCGGAACCGATGCCTCCTGAAGAACGCCCGCCAGCGGTCGAGCGGGCCCAGGTCGCACGCCTCTTCACCGTCACGCGGCAGGTCGCTCCCCAGCATGTGAACGGCCATCAGCCGTTCGCGACCCGCCACAGCTCTCCTGCTCTGAGCCTCCGTCACCGCCCGCGTGGCGCTCTCCAACGCCGAGACAAGACGCCGCTCGTCGACCGGGGCTTGGCGAAGTTGGCGGATGGCCACCGTCAATTCATCGGAATCCGACTCGCCGGTCTGTTCGTTCACGGTAACACCTCGTCTGTATCCGAATCCACAACCGCGGCCGCGAAGACCTCTCGCAGCCGTGCTCGGGCTCGGTGAAAAAGACGTCCTGCAGGCATCCCTCGGCGTCGTCGGCGTTGCCCAGCAGTCGATACACCGTCCGCCACACTGCAGCACCATGCAGCGTGATGATGTCATCCCAGTCCGTCACCAGCGATGGGTACCCTCGGAACGACTCTACAATCCTGGAATCCAGGCGAGTCCCTCTCGTCCTGTCACTACTTCTGTCGCACGAAGGCCGGCGAAGTTACAGAAAAACTGAGCGGAAGCTGCAGAAAGCTGTTTTGCGGCGGTTACTGCTTGAAGGGAAGCCGGTTTGGGGATCGGAGATGAAGATGCTACACGCAGCCCCCCAGACCCTAACCCCTAACCCCCAGCCCCTGTCGGCGATGCCACACGCTCAGGTTCCGCGTCAGCCTGGGGCATGGATTCCAGACGCCGGCGGCAGGCCTTCGCCCAGCGGCGCGTCTCCTCGATCTGCTCGTCGGTGAAGCTCCGGAAGCGCTTCTGGGCTTGCAGATACGTCTCGACTTCGTAGCTCGGTTCGCGCCGGCTGGCGCCGTTGAATCGCACGCGACCGTCCTCGATCTCAAACAGGTTGAACACGCCCGTTCGCACGGCCAGCCGGCCGACTTCGATGGCGTCGGCGGGGTCGAATCCCCAACCCGGCCCGCACGGACACAGGATGTGGATGTACTTCGTTCCGTGGATGGTCCGCGCCTTGGCGAACTTGGCGTGCAGGTCCAGCGGGTACGACGCGCACGCCGTCGCGATGTAGGGGATGTCGTGGGCGGCCATGATCATGACCATGTCTTTCTTGTGCTCGGCCTTGCCCGGTCCCGGCGTCGTGGCGGTCTGCACGCCGCAGGGGGTGGCGCCGCTCCGCTGCGTACCGGTATTCATGTAGGCTTCGTTGTCGTAGCAGACGTGGAGGTAGTCGGTGTTCCGCTCGGCCGCGCCGGAGAGGGCCTGGACGCCGATGTCGGCCGTTCCGCCGTCGCCCGACCAGCCGACCACCTCGATGTCGTCCCGCCCCTGCGCCTCAAGCGCCGCTACCACGCCCGACGCCGCCGCCCCGGTCGTCTCGAAGGCCGTGTGCAGCACCGGCACGGTCACCGCCGTTCTCGGATACATCCCGTGCAGCACCGTGATGCACCCGGCCGGCACGACGACGATGGTCTTGGGCCCGAGCGCCTTGAGCGCATGGCGGTAGGCCAGCGCCGCGCCGCATCCCGCACACAAACGATTGCCGGGAAGGATGTATTCCTCTTTGGGTAGGTCGCTGATCTTCATAGCACTTGCAGCATTCTCTCCAGGCTCACCCCGACGAGACGGGCAGGCTAGCCCCGCGCAGCCCCGGCCTCGGTGAGTTCCACCAGCGTGCTTCTCGCGGGGTGCAGATTGATCCACGGCACATCCTGTGGACGGACAGGTGGCTCGGCCCGACCGGTCAGCACGCCCTCGGCCGCTTCGGCGATCATCTCGGCACTGATCTCGCGCCCGCCAATCCCCGCGATGAAGCAGCTCAGCGACGCCGGATCGGACAGCCCGTACAGCGCCGCCTTCGTATCGCACGCGAGTGGGCCTTCGTAACCGTAGCTCAGCGCCCGGTCGATGATCATGATCTTGTCGAACGCCGAAGCCAGCTGTCGGATCGCTTGGGTGGGGAACGGTCGGAACAGCCGCAACGACGCGACCCCCACCGCGCGCCCACGCTCCCGTAGCAGATCAGCCGCCACCCGCGACTCGCTCGCCACCGTTCCCATCGCCAGGATCACCAGGTCGGCGTCGTCGGTCTTGTAGGTCTTCATCAGGCCGCCGTAGCTGCGACCGAACGCCAACCCGAACGCCTCGTCGATCTCGACGACGTCCGACTCGGCGGCGGCGAGATCTTGTTGCAGCCGATGGCGGATCTCCATGTAGGCCCCCAACTCGTCGATGCCCGGATGGTCGTGACGCGGTTCCGGCATCGTGACCAGACCGATGTTGACAGGGTGTTCGGGGTCGAGCGTGATCAGAGGTTCGTAGGCGGGCAGAAACGCATCGACCTGCTCCTGCGTCTCGGTCAGGACGGGCATGGCGGTGTGGCTGAGCACGTAGCCGTCATAGCACACCATCACCGGGATGTAGACGCGCTCGGCCAGCCGATAGGCTTGGATGATCGCGTCGTAGATCTCCTGGTTGTCCTCGACGTGAATCTGGATCCAGCCCGTGTCGCGCTGGCTCATGGAGTCCTGATGATCGGTCCACACGGTCCAGGGCGCTGCGACCCCCCGATTGACGCACGCCAGCACGATCGGCAGCCGGGCGCCGGCGGCCCAGTGAAGCTGTTCGTGCATCAGACATAGTCCGTTGGCGCTGCTCGCCGTGAACGTCCGAACGCCCGTCGTCGAGGCCGCGATGCACACCGTGATGGCACTATGCTCGCTCTCGACGCACACGTAGCGGGCCTTCAGCTCGCCCGTGGCCACGAACTCACTGATCCGTTCGGTGACGGGGCTCTGCGGCGTGATCGGGTAGGCGGCCACGACCTGTGTCCGACAATCCTTAACGGCGTACGCGGCCGCATGGTTGCCGGTCAGCAGCCTCTTATAGCTCATGGGGAACTCCGCGTAGAAGGACGTCCCGCCCGCCTCCTAGATTCTCGTGGACCCCGCCGATGGAGTCAAGGAATCGGCCTCCGCGCGCTGTTTCCACGCTGGACCGATGGGACCCGGGGACTTGTGTTGTCCCCGACCTGATGAGGGCGTAAAGTGGGTGTCAGTCTGAGCACACAGGAATGCACCGAATGGCTGATAGCAGGGATGGACATCAGGACCGCCTGGTCATCCGGCACGACCTTCGGCTGATCGGGACCGTTGCGTTGGGAGAAGACCCCCTCACCCTCGGCCGATCCCCCAGTTGCGATGTGGTCCTCAGCCACGATGGCGTGTCGCGCGACCACGCGCGCGTGGAGAAGCGCGGTGAAGCGTACCACGTCGTCGATAACCAGAGCGCAAATGGTGTTCTCGTCAACGGGCAGCGGATCCAGGAGACGCGTCTGACGCCGGGCGACGTCATCGAAATCCGCCCCTTCGCCATGAATTACCTGGCGGGTGATCCGGCCGAGCCCGCCGCATTGGACCAGTCCGTCAGTCTGTCCAGCCGGTCCCCTACGCCGACGATCGTGCGGCACGTGGCCCAGGCGGGTCAGGTCATCAAGCAGCGGCTCGAGGATTTGTACGCCATGTCCCGACTGGTGATCCAGCGGGAGGACAACGGGTCGTTCTGGCACAAGATCTACGCGGCCTTGCAGCGTTCGTTGTCGGCGGATCGGTGTGTGCTCGTGGGCATCGACGAGGTAGCTGGCATCTACCGGCTGGCCCCGCGTTCGCGGACGTCGGACGCCAACAGCCCGTTGGAGCTGAGCCGATCGGTGCTCCAGGAGGTCGTCGAGTCGGGTCAGGGGTTGCTGATTCAAGACGTGGCCCAGGACGAGAAGTTCGCGGCGGCGCAGAGCCTGGCCGTCAGCGCTGTCGGTTCGGTGATCTGCGTCCCGGTTGTCGTTGAGGGGCGCACGCGGGCCGTCGTCTACGCCGATCGACACCACGCCAGACCGCCCTTCGAGGCCGACGACCTCGACTTCGTCATCGCCACGGTCGACATGGCCGCCACCGCGGTCGGCATGGACGAGTTGAACGCCAGGGCCAAGGAGCTGTCACGCGTTCGGGGCCGGATCGAGGCCGCTCGCGAGATGCAGGAGATGCTCCTGCCGCTGCCCGTTCCCCAGCCGAACTGGGGTCAGGTAGCCGGCAGGAACTATCCGGCCGACCAGATGAGCGGCGACATCTACGACGTCTTGATCGACGCGGCCGGCCGGTTGGTCGTCAGTATCGCGGACGTCTCGGGCAAGGGCGTGCCGGCGGCGTTTGTGACGGCGATCCTGCAGGATTCGCTGCGGCAGAGCACGGCGTACCTGGACGACCTGGGTGAGATCGTCCAACGCATCAACGCGTCGATGTCCACCTACACCGCGACCGGATGCTTCGCCACGATGGTGATCTGCCGATGGTCGCCGTCGGGCGATGCTGTCGAAATCGCCAACGCCGGGCACCACGCGCCGCTCTGGGTGGACCGCGACGGCAAGGTCGAACCGTTTCCCGAAGGCGTGGGCCTGATCTTGGGGTTTGGCCCGACGTGGAGCGGCGAGATCGTCCGCCGCGACACGACGACCGACGTGGGGCTCCTGCTGTCGAGTGACGGCGCGACCGAGGCGCGGGACCAGGCCGGCAACGAGCTTGGCCTGTCGGGCCTCAGCGATCGCCTGTCGGCACTGCATGAGCAAAGCGCGGATGGCATCGTGGCGGGCCTGCTCGACGACGTCAGGGCCTACTGTGCACCGCGCGAGCCGCGAGATGACGTCACCCTCCTCGTCGTCAAGCGGAACACGTAGCTTTCCCATACAGATGCGGCGCCCCCGACCAAGGTGTGGCAAACCCCACCGGATGCGGTACGATACGCCCCCCGCCCCGTGGTGGGGGCGGATCAGACGCGCTATCGAGGGAATCCCATGTCAGTAACCATCGAGGACAACGCCGTGGTCCTGTTCCAGGGCGACAGCATCACCGACGCCGGACGGTGTCTCGGCGGGGATGGAGAGCTCGGTCAGGGATACGTCATGATGACCGCGTCCCTGTTCTCGGCGATCTGTCCGGACCGGCAGGTCCGGTTCGTCAACCGCGGGATCAGCGGCAATCGGGTCCGCGATCTACGGGCCCGCTGGCAGGAGGACTGCCTGGATCTGGCCCCGACGTGGGTGTCGATCATGATCGGCGTGAACGACACGTGGCGCCGGTATGACAGCAACGACCCGACGTCGGTTGAGGATTTCGAGGCCGACTACCTTCACATCCTGGAACAGGTCAGGGACAGCCTGAACGCCCGTCTCATCCTGATCGAGCCGTTCGTCCTGCCCGTGCCGAGCGATCGCGTTGCCTGGCGGGAGGACGTGGATCCCAAGATTGACGCTGTCCGACGACTGGCGCGCCAGTTCGGCGCGACGCTGATCCCGATGGACGGCGTCTTCGCGCAGGCGTGTACGGTCCGCGAGCCGAGCTTCTGGGCGCCCGACGGGGTGCACCCGACTCCGGCCGGGCACGCCCTGATCGCCAAGACCTGGCTGGAGATCGTGGGCGTTCTGTAAACGGCCTGATCGCCGATGGCGGAAACTCAGTGTGCGAGGGATCATGATGCGACATGCGATGCAGAACTGCGCAGCGGAATGGTCGTATTCATCCGGCAAGCCCTACGCAGATCCGTTCAACGACGTCGTGCTGGACGTCGAGGTCACAGATCCGGAGGGCGAGGCCCATCGTGTGCCGGCGTTCTGGGCGGGCGGACAGACGTGGACGGTCCGCTACGCCTCGCCCAAGATCGGCACGCATCGTTATCGCTCGGTCTGTTCCGACGCGGACAACGCGGACCTCCACGGCCAAGAGGGTGTGTTGGAGGTCGGCCCGTACGAGGGCGTCAATCCCTTGCTACGCCACGGCCCATTGCGGGTCTCGGCGAACCAGCGATATCTGGAGCATCGAGACGGCACGCCGTTCTTCTGGCTGGGCGATACGTGGTGGATGGGGTTGTGCCAACGCCTGACCTGGCCTGGCGCGTTCCAACAGCTGGGGGCCGACCGGCTCGCCAAGGGGTTCACGGTCATCCAGATCGTCGCGGGGCTGTATCCGGATATGCCGCAGTTCGACGAGAGGGGTGCGAACGAGGCCGGCTATCCATGGGAGCAGGACTACGGCCGTATCAACCCCACCTACTTCGACATGGCCGACGCGAGGATTCAGTGGCTGGTTCGGTCGGGGCTGGTGCCGTGCATCGTGGGATGCTGGGGCTACTTCCTGCCCTGGATGGGCGTCGAGCGGATGAAGCAGCACTGGCGAAACCTCATTGCCCGATACGGGGCCTATCCGATGGTATGGTGCCTCGCCGGCGAGGGGATCATGCCCTATTACCTGTCCGAGGACAAGGAGCAGGACGCCGCGCTTCAGAAGCGGGGCTGGACCGAAGTGGGTGCCTACGTTCGGCAGATTGACCCCTACCATCACCCGGTCACCATCCACCCCGGCGACACCGCGCGCAACACGATCGAAGACCCGTCCGTGCTGGACTTCGATATGTTGCAGACCGGCCACGGCGATCGGGCTGCCATCCCCAACACGATCCGACTGGTGAACGAGGGCAGGACACGGCCACCGACCATGCCGGTGATCAACGGCGAGGTCTGCTACGAGGGGATCGGCGAGGCGTGCCGACAAGAGGTGCAGCGTCACATGTTCTGGACGTGCATGCTGTCGGGGGCGGCCGGGCACACGTACGGGGCCAACGGCATCTGGCAGGTGAACCGAAGCGACGCCCCGTTCGGTCCGTCGCCGCACGGGATGTCCTGGGGCCATACCCCCTGGGACCAGGCGAGTCAGTTGCCCGGGTCGGGGCAGCTCGGACTGGCCAAACGCTTGCTCGAGCGGTACGCGTGGTGGCGGTTCGAGCCGCACCAGGACTGGGTCGATCCATGCGGCGGTGTGGACAACCCGAACGGCGCGTTTGCGGGAGGCATCCCGGGCGAGGCGCGGATCGTGTTCCTCCCGAACGGCGCATGGGGCGTCACGCTGAAGGGCATTGGGTCGGACGTCCGCTACCGGGCGTCTCTGTTCAACCCCGCCAGCGGGGACGAGCGCGACTTGCGCCCGGTCGAGCCGAACGAACAGGGCGACTGGCGGCTGCCAGCCCCGCCCCCGATCTACCAGGACTGGGTCCTCGTGCTGGACGCCCGCGACGACACGTAGACAGGAGCACCTTATGCTTCACGCCACAAGGCAGACGAATCGATCGATGGGCTGGTGTTGCACGACGGGACCGTTTGTCGTCCTGGCTGCCGCGTTCTCGATCGTCGGAACTGGCGCGCGGGCCGAGGCCCCCGCCACGAAGGGCGCTTCCATGTTCCCACCGCCAAAGGACCTGATGGACGACGTGCCCGCGCATTTCCCGCGGTTCTTCTTCACCGGCCACGAAGAAGCGGCGCAATGGCTCAGCCGCTATCTGTGGTACCACTTCAGCAAGCGCGGCGGCGCGGGCAAATGCATGTTCAACCAAGAGTACGTCACGACGTCGGACATGTGGATGGGCGACGGCGTCCACCCGCGCCTACGCCGGCCGATCCAGGACGTCCATCGTGACATGCTCCGGTTCGTCCAGCTCGACAAAGAGGGCTACGTCAATACGCACCAGCACTTCTCGCACGCGCACGAACAGGGCTGGCCATTCCCCATGTGGACGCAGGCCCCGCCGGGTCCGAAAGGCGTCACGGCCGGTTGGCACTTCCAAGACGACGGCCCCGGGTGGGTGTGGCAGCACTACCTGCGGCGTTACCCCGACACGCCCCATGCCAGGGCCAAGGCTATCGAGGGATGGACGCTCGAGAACGTTCGGTCCCTGGGCATCGTCGACAAGAAGTGGCAGCTCGAGGCGACCGGACCGTCCCCGGCCATCACGACGCCGACCTATGTGACGATCGACGCCTTCAACGCACCGTTCCTGCAGCTTCGTTGGACGCGAACGCCGCAGCCGCCGCCTGGCGTGCTACCCTACGTCGAATGGCTCGGCGAGAACGACACCGCCTTCGGCCCCGACCGACGCGTGCATTTCCGCTTCGACACGGGCAACCCGGACTACCAGGGCGTCAGCAAGACCACGCATTCGCAGATCCGCATGCACCACCACCCTCAGTGGAAGGGACGGATCAAGCGAATCCGGATCTGCCTGGCCCCGGGCGAGTCGAACGTCAAGTTCGCCATCGATTCGTTCTTCACCGTCTACGACACCCGCCACACGATCAACAATCCGATCTACATCATGGCGTGCTGGAACGCCTATCGTTGGACGGGCGATCTGGTCTTCCTGGGCGACATGATCAACAAGATGCGGACCGCGCTGCATTATCAGCAGACGGTCCTGGGCGGCTTGGAGCACAACCACATCCGCAACCCGTGGGTGGGCCACGATGGGTTGCCCGGCTTTGTGGTCAATCCGGACGGCAGCAAGACGATGCGCCACGGGCACGGCATCGGCAACAACTACTGGGATCTCATGCCGTTTGGCTGGGACGACCTGTACTCGACGTCGCAGTACTACGCGGCCACGCGTATCATGGCCGAGGTCGAGCAGGCCATCCTCGATCACCCCGAGTGGAACATCCCCCGCGGTGCGCTTGCGTTCGATCCGGATGCACTGCGAAAGCATGCGGCGGCCGTCAAGAAGACCGCGAACGAGAAGTTCTGGAACGCCAAGACCGGCCGGTTCATCGCCTGCATCGACAAGGAAGGCGGCCGACACGACTACGGCTACACGTTCCTCAATCTCGACGCCATCTGGTACGGGATCGCCAGCGACGAACACGCCCGGTCCATCCTGGACTGGCTGACGGGCAAGCGGATCGTAAAGGGCGACACGTCGACCGGCGCAGACATCTATCATTGGCGGTTCGGTCCGCGGGCGAGCACGCGGCGAAATGTGGAATGGTACGGCCAGGGCTGGACGGCCCCAGAAAGCATCCCCTGGGGGGGACAGATCCAGGACGGGGGCGGCGTACTGGGGTTCGCGTTCTACGATTTCTGGGCGTACCTGCAGGTCCTGGGCCCGGACGCCGCCTGGCGGCGGCTGGGCGAGATGCTGGCCTGGGAAAGGGAAGTCTGGGCCGAAGGCGGTTACCGCAAGTACTACGAAGGCGGCAAACACGGCACGACGCTCCAGGGCGGCGGGACGGCTGGTGGGATCGGCGTGGACTGCGAGTTCTGGGAGTCCAGCCTGATCCCGTCGATCGTGATCTACGGATTCCTCGGACTCGATCCCGGCGCGACGGCGCTGGCCATCCGCTCGCGTCTACCGAAGGCGTGCCCCCAGATCGGCGTGACCAACGTCTTCTATCGGGACGTTCGGCTCGACATCAAGGCGAGCGGCAATGCCCTCGACATCGGCGTCAACGGTCGCCCGCGCGATCCGATCCACATCGTGCTCGAGGGTCCGTGGCAGCAGCAGGACACGGGACGGACGGCCAACACCTTCGCCCTGGCCTCGCCGGGAATTTACAGGTTCAAACGTGGCAGTGATGGGGAGACCTCGGGACAATGAGATCATTTGGCAAGACGCAGGCGGGACGTGTTGGAAACGTAGCATGCATCGCGGGTCTGTGCGGCGGGCTGCTGGCAGCGCCGTCGCGAACCCTCGGTGAGGGCGGACGATTGAACGAGCTCGAAACGCTGGATCCCGGCATCGCACAGAAGGATCCCAAGGGGAAGTGGCTGTGGTATGACGCCCATGAACTGGACGTCGAGGGGAAGGGCTGGTCCGATACGGCCGAGTTTTACCACCGTCTTCCCGCCAAGGCCAAGGGCGTCGTTCGCAATCCGGTCTGGAGCCTGAGCACGAACACCGCAGGGCTGGGCGTCCGGTTCGTGACCGACGCCGACAGCATCGCCGCCCGCTGGACGCTCACCCGAAAGAGCCTGGCCATGGACCATATGCCGGCCACGGGCGTGAGCGGCGTAGACCTCTACGTCAAGCACGCGGGCCGATGGCGGTGGATCGGCATCGGCCGGCCGAAGTCCTCGCCCACCAACGAGGTCACGCTCGCCAGCGATATCCCCGAAGGCCGCCATGAGTACCTGCTCTATCTGCCGCTCTACAACGGCGTGAAGTCGCTGGCACTGGGAATCCCGCCCAAGGCGAAGCTGGCCAAGGCCCCGCCGCGACCGGCCGATCGCGCCAAGCCCATCATCTACTACGGGACGTCGATCTCGCAGGGCGGGTGCGCCGCCCGGCCGGGGATGGCGCACGCCGCCATCCTGGGTCGCCGGCTCGACCGGCCCGTCATCAACCTCGGCTTCTCGGGCAACGGGAAGCTCGACCCCGAAATGGGCGTGCTGATCGCCGAGGTCGACGCCGCGATGGTCGTCCTGGATTGCCTGCCCAACATGTCCCCGCAGCTGGTTACGGACCGGACCGGACCGTTCGTCAAGGCCCTGCGAAAGGCCCGTCCCAAGATGCCCATCGTTCTGGTCGAGAACATCGCGTATCAGGCCGGGACGTTCCTGCCAAAGAAACGCGAGGCCTACCGCAGCAAGAACCGCGCCCTTCGCAAAGTCTACGACAGCCTGGTCGCCGAGGGCGTGAAGGGTCTCCACTACGTCCCGGGCGAACCGCTGCTCGGCGACGATGGCGAGGCCACCGTCGACGGCACGCACTGCACCGACTTGGGCTTCCACCGTTTTGCCGATGCCCTCGAGCCGGTGCTGCGGGAGATCCTGGCGGCCCAGAAGCCGTAGCCTCGCTGCGCGTCCGTCCTGTCTTGACAGCGACGACGTATCCGACCAACAATGCGCCCCAATCCAATCCCGGGGGGTTGGGAGCATGGAGGATCGCGCATGATTCTGGTGAACACCGAGTCCGTGCCCGGCCATCGGATCGTGGAGACCAAGGGGCTGGTCCAAGGCAACACGATCCGGGCCAAACACGTGGGCAGGGACATCGCCGCCGGCTTCAAGAACCTGATCGGCGGGGAGCTGTCGGGCTACACGGAGCTGCTCACCGAATCGCGTCGCCAGGCCATCGAACGCATGATGGCCCAGGCACAGCAGCTCGGTGCCAATGCCGTGGTCAACGTGCGCTTCACGACCAGTTCGGTGACCCAAGGGGCCGCTGAGCTGTATGCCTACGGGACAGCCGTCGTCCTCGAGCAGGGAGAATAGCCAAGATGGATGCGCTTGGAGCGATCGCCGGCATTGTCGTGCCGCTCGCGCTCGTGGCGTTGGGGTACACGATCGGCCGCGTCCGAGAGGGCAGCCACATCAAGTCGCTCGAGCAACGCGAAGCGTCCTTTGCCGACATCGTTGTGACCGACCTGAAGACGGTGCCCGACGCGGACAACGTGGCCGTGGCCCAGCTGGTCATGGGTGAGGCCGTGATCGCCACCGACTACTTCAAGAGCTTCGCGGCTCAGCTCCGCAATCTGGTAGGCGGGGAGGTCCTATCCCTGGAGACGCTCGCCCGGCGCGCGCGCCGGGAGGCCGTCGTCCGAATGCTGGACCAGGCCCGTCAGATGGGCGCGACCGAGGTCCACAACGTCCGCCTGGAAACCAGCAACGTCCTCAGCGCCGGCGGAAGAAGCAAAGCCATCTCCGCCGAGATGTTCGCCTACGGCACCGCCATCATCCGAGGCTGAACAGGACGGCCGACGCTTTCCCCAAAAGCACACCCGGGCTTTGTTGCACTTTCTCCCTATTGAGATTCCACCTCACCAGGTATGATCTGGGCGTTCCTATTATGGGATAGGAGTCATGTCGTTGAGAGACGTCGAGTGGGTCCGGGGGTTGGGAGGCGAGCAATGAATGCGCGAACGTGTCTGATTGTGGGAATCGGCATGATAGCACTTCTTGGCTCAGGAACCATGTTGCTCTCTCTGGATCACACGGGCGTGCGACATGCCGATCCAGCCAGGAGCAAGAGCATAGAAGCTGCCTCCATGCGCGGCAGTTCCTTTCCGTTTGCCATCAGCGGCGACCAGTTCCTACGCGATGGGTCTCCCGTGTTCCTGAACATCATCTGTTACCAGCCGTTGATGCCGGGCCAAGCGATAGGCGATCCGATCAACGCGAATCGCATCGAGGACGATTTGCTCAGGTGGAAGGCCTATCGAGGCGGTTCTGATCCCGTGCTCATACGGGTCTATCCGCAGCCGCCCAATGAGGCCACAAGCTGCATGCCGCAGGCTTTCTACGACGGAATACGCGAGTTGGGCTTCTGGATCATTCGTGACATATACTTCGATGACAACTACACCAAGGCGGATGCGATCGCAGACGGGCAAAGCAAGATCCGCGCCGTTCTCAATGAAGCGGTCAGGGAGGGTGGACAGGATCGGATCTTCGCTTGGGAACTGGGCAATGAGTTCAAGCCCTACTCACCCGTGCGGTTGGTCGAGTTCGTCCTTGCTATGTCGACTTACATCAAGGAACAGGTAGCAGCCGATCCGAACCTGCAGAGCGCCCCGAACTGGGTGACTTGGGCGCGCGACCCGCGGTGCGATCCTCTCTATACCCACCCAGAAGGCTATGCCGGGCGCCTTGACGAACCGTGGGATGACCCGAATTACCTGGACTACTACTCGGGCAACGCGTATTCAGAGCGTCCCGCACGCATCCGCGAGCACCAAATGGGGCCTGGTACTGGAACACCATTTGCCGGCTATCTACTGGGCTTGTGCTCATACCTGCCAGAGATACCACGTGTCGTGACGGAGACCGGCTTGGCGGATAGCCCTTCCGCGGCGAGCGGAGACGAGCACCAGAAGGTGCATCCTTGGTACCCGGCCTATAGGTATGGCGGGCTCAGCGACGAGCAAGTCGCCGAGGGATTGCTCGACCGATACTGGGATACTCGCCTGTCCGGTTTGGCTGCTGGCGTTGCCGTCTTCGAGTGGAACAACGAATGGTGGAAGTCGCCCAGGGAGGACCCGAACGACCCGTGTGAGCACGACGACCATCCTGAGGAGTACTTCGGACTGTTGCGTTGGGATGATCCCCCGCCGCTAGAAGAGGGGCGATACAAGCTGCAGCAGGAAACGGCCCGGAACGTATTCGCAATGCGATTGCCTTCTGAAGACATTGACGTAGAACTCGTGGCGTCCGAACCGAATGTGTTGGCGGGCGGTTCTGTCACAATCGGCGCGTCTGTCTCCGGTGCAGCGCGGCCGGTGCAGCTCCGGTGGGAAGCAGATCGAGGACGGATCGTCGGCGACTCCAATACAGTCTCGTTCTATGCGAGTGATTGGACACTTGGGCACGCCACAGTGACGGCCGTTGCAGTCGATGGCCTGGGACGAGCAAACGCTGGCTCTTTGCAGGTTCTCGTCCAATCGGGCGTGGATCCGAACGAAGCAGACCCAAACGTCCCCATCCTGCAACTGCTGACGTTTGGGCGCGGGAGGTTCCAGGATGAGGACCCCAACGGCGGGCGCGCCTCAGGGCGGGTCGCAAACGTCGACCCAAACGAATACAGGGTCATCGTGTACATCGAGACCAACAAGCTGTACGTGCAGCCACGCGGCAACATGACCTCCATCTGGATCGGGACCAACGGGCACTGGTGGACCCCTATCAACCACCCAATCCCATACGAGGGTCAGCTTGTCGCCTGGCTCGTTCCTGCAGATTTCGAGCCATCAGACGAGGACTTCGGCTGGTCGCCGCCCAATGCCATCGCAGAGGACAGACTACCCGAGTACAACGACTGGGACAACGATCTGCTTCCGGACGACTGGGAGGCGGACGCGAACTTCTGGGCCCCGGACCCCAATCTCTGGGACAGGTATGATGATCCGGACGGAGATTTGGCCAACAACCTCGAGGAGTTCCTTTCGGGCACAAACCCCAACGTGCCTGACAACGATGGCGACCCCAATGGTCCCGATGGCCTCCCGGACAACTGGGAATACCGGTACCTTGGCACGTTGGCCTTCGATCCGAACGATGATCCAGACGATGACGGACTAGACAACCAGACAGAGCTTTCCTTGGGTACGCACCCGGGTCGGGCCTCAGTAGACGTCGACCGGGACGGACTTCCGGACCGATGGGAGTCCCGTGTGTTCGGGAGCTCGGCTCTGGATCCGAACGACACTTGTCCGTGGGACCCAAACGGTCCTACGATTCGCGATGCTTACGAGCTCGGACTCGCATTCATCGCCGCGCTCTCATTCGACATCGTCAACGACCCCTGGGGAGATGTCGTTCTTGATCCCGAGCCGATTGTCTCGGGCATCGATGCGCCAGGTCCCAACGAATACACGTATAGGGAAGGTACGTCCGTCTTGCTGAGCGCCGAGCCCATTGCCGGCAAGTCGTTCAAGCACTGGATCATATACGATCCGAACTTCCCTGGCGATGCGAACTACGCTACGATCGATTCCAACAGCCTGACTGTCATTCCCATGGATTCCGACCGTGAAGTGACCGCTGTCTTCAAGTGCGGTACCAGCGTTGGCGGCTTCTTGGGAGTGGTCTTCTGTTTGCTGGGACTGGCCGTATGGGTGAGGCGAAGGCAGTGAGTGCCTGTTCTCAGGTGTTCAAGGCCGCTCGAGCCGCCATCTGAACCTGAGTTCGGCCACTGGCCTGACAAGCCCGGCAACTGAAGACGTGGAATCGTGATCCCCTGCCACCCATCGGCGCGCCGCCCAGCTACTGGAGGGTGGTTGTCGCTGCGCCACTGACCGAGTATCTTGATTCCCCGATCATGGGACCGTGCGACTGCGCATTCTGGCGTCTGTCGCCATGGGTACGCTGGTCGGGCGCGCCCGATTTGTTGCGCAGATTGGGCGCTGGCGGACAAGTTGCCACCAGTGCTCAGCGAGGGGCAGGGCCAGGAACAGGCGGCGCTGCCTGCCAAGGGCCACGTCGCTGGCGGCGCAAGGCCGATGCGTCGCTTTTCGATGCGGGACGTCTTGACTTGGACAGCGATCCTTCCATCGAGCATGAGCCGCACCTCAGACCGGAGTCGCACAAGCCAGATCCCTCCGAAGGAAAGGCCGATCGCGTTCTCGGCAAGGAGTCCGCGGACCGGACGCGGCCCCTTCAGAGCGTGCATGACGAGCCGGCCATCTTCCCTGGCCAGGACGGCAAGCCCATCGAGTGTGACTGGACGTGCAGCCAGTGCGGCTACAACCTTCGCGGTTTGACGACGGGCCATCGCTGCCCCGAGTGTGGCCACATCGAGGTCTACTACCCCCCTCCTGGGGGCGCGGAGTCCTATGGGGACTGGTTCGAGCGGCAGCAAGCGACCGTGACGCCCCGGAGGAGCTGGACGGCGGTAGCGATCGCAGCGGTGGCCGGCGGACCGTTCGCCATCGCTGGTGCGTTCATGAACACGACGACGGTGAGCTGGATCACGCTGGTCGTCTTCGCGCCCGTCGTCGAGGAAGTGATGAAGATCGCGGCCGCCTCCTGGCTGGTCGAGGTCAGGCCGTATCTCTTGCGAGATCGGGCTCAGATCCTGACGATCGGGGTTGTCAGCGGGCTGGTCTTCGCCGCCATCGAGAACGTACTCTACATTCTGGTCTACCTGCCGGCGCCCAGCACGGAGATCCTGCTGTGGCGCTTGTTGGGCTGCACATCCCTACACGTCGCCTGCACGCTCGTCGCCTCGTTGGGGCTGGCCAAGGTGTGGCAGCGCACCGTCGACGAGCTCCGCCCGCCGAAGCTGTCACTCGGGTTGCCCTTGCTGATCCTCGCCATCGTGATTCACGGCGGCTACAACGCGGCCGTCTCCGGCCTTCAATGGGCCGGCGTGCTGTTTTGAGACAAACGGTTGTCGCCATGTAGACCCGAGCGTGTGCTTGAGGTGGACGCCCCGAGGCAGTAGCATGCTTCATCATTGTCTGGCCTGCGAGCCACGGAAGCCATGATCGAGTTGGACGCGTCACAACTTACCTCTGAGGTCGCAGCGTTATTCCTGTCCGGCAGCGGGCAGCAGACGATGCTGCAGTGGCACACGCACCCCAAGAAGTTTGCCAAGGACAGGCTCGACCAGATCGACAACGCCGAGCTCTTTGGACGAGCCTCGCTGGCGGATGAGAAGATGGCCGCCGCCATCCGCGCCTTGTTGTATCTGTGGAACGGCTGGCCCGAGAAGGCAGCCGAGCTGGGCGAAGCGGCGCCCGAGACAGAGCAACAGTACCTCAAGGGCCTCCGCGAGCGTCAACACGGAAACATGGATCTGGCCAAGGTGGCCTTCCAGCAGCTGGATACGCATCCGATCTACGCGTCGCTGGCGAGTCACGCCGTCAACGCCGTTGGGGCCGCGAGCGATCCGCTTCTGAGACGATTCAAGGACCTGGTCGAGTTCAGCAGCGAATGGGAACCGTTCCTGTTCGTCGATCTGGTCGAGCAAGCGCTGGGCGGCAAGCTAGACGGCAAGGCGAAATCTGCTGTCTGTGAACTGCAGTGCAAGGAGTTCGAACTGCTCTTCCGCCATTGCTACGAGGAAGCGCTCGGCGAGCCGATTCCCGAATCCGCCGAGCGCGAATCGAGTGCGGAGCAGGAAGCCCGGATGCAGCGGGTCCGGCAGCTTCGCGAGCGCCGTCGGCCCAGGTCCGTGCCGCTGACCCACAGGCCCCGCGCAGAGAAGCCCGAACCACAGAAGCCTGCCCCCGAGAAGGAGGCGACGATCCAGATCGGCTGTCCCAGATGCCGCGCGGTCACCAAGTTCCCTGAGTCTGCACGTGGAAAGAACGGCAAGTGTGGCAAGTGCGGCACTCTTTTCGCGATTCCGGAGAAGGGCACCGGGCCGACCAGCCCCAAGCCGCCTTCGACATCCGGCACGGTGATCACACGCTGCCCGAAGTGCGCCGAGGCGGTCAGGCGACCGGAATCGTCCCGTGGCCAGAAGGTGAAGTGCGGCAAATGCGGGACGGTGTTCTTGATCCCCAAGAAGTAGCCCCACGTCGCCGTCAGCCTTCTACGTCCGGATGACGTGGGCATGGGTCTGCTGAGCAACGACGTGGCCGGCAACGCGCAGGCACGACGAGGAGCGCACTCCCGTGAGTCGACCGAACATCTTGTACATCCATTCGCATGACACCGGGCGGTACATCCAGCCATATGGCTACGCGGTTCCGACCCCCAACCTGCAGCGTTTGGCCGAACAGGGCTTGCTGTTCCGGCAGGCCTTCTGTGCCGCCCCGACGTGTTCGCCGAGTCGGGCCGCATTGCTGACCGGCCAGGCCCCCCACAGCTGCGGCATGATCGGGTTGGCCCATCGCGGATTCCGACTCAACGACTACGGCCAACACATCGTGCATACGCTCCGAAAAGCGGGTTATGCATCCTCGCTCGCCGGCATCCAACACGTGGCCAAGGAGCCAGAACAGATCGGTTACGATCGCATCCTCGACACCCAGACCAGCCGTGCCGAGCACGTCGCCCCCGCCGCCGTCGAGTTCCTGAACGCGGCGCCCGCTCAGCCGTTCTTTCTGTCGGTCGGGTTCTTCGAGACGCACCGGGAGTTCCCCGAGCCAGGTCCGGCCGAGGACGATCGCTATTGTCGACCTCCCGCCCCCGTGGCCGATACGCCCGCGAACCGCCGAGACATGGCGGCGTTCATGGCCAGTGCGCGAATCTACGATGCCGCGGTCGGCGAGGTGCTGGCCGCGCTCGACGCCAACGGCCTGGCCGACAACACGCTGGTGATCTCGACGGCCGACCACGGCGTCGCGTTTCCGGGCATGAAGTGTAATCTGACCGACCACGGCATCGGCGTCATGCTCATCATGCGCGGGCCCGGCGGCTTTGTCGGCGGCAAGGCCTGCGACGCCTTGGTTTCCCAGATCGATCTGTTTCCGACGATCTGCGATCTGCTCCAGATCGCGCCCCCCGACTGGCTCCAGGGCAAATCGCTGCTGCCTGTTGTTTCCGGCGAGGTCGAAGACGTGAACGAAGCGGTCTTCGCCGAGGTCACCTATCACGCGGCCTACGAGCCGAAGCGGGCCGCCCGTACGCGACGCTGGAAGTACATCCGCAGGTACGACGACCGGAGCGGGCCCGTGCTGCCCAACTGCGACGATGGGCCGGGCAAGGACCTGTGGTTGGAACACGGTTGGCGCGATCGCCGCCCTGGGGCCGAGCAGTTTTACGACTTGGTCTTCGACCCGAATGAAGCTCACAACCTGGTCGGTGAAACGTCTGCAGCTGAGGCCCTCGACGAGATGCGCGACCGGCTGGACCGCTGGATGCAGGACACGGCCGACCCGTTGCTCGACGGCGCCGTGCGGGCCCCGTCCGGGGCAGTCGTGAACGACCCCGACAGTCTGTCGCCTCGCGATCCGTCGCACGTCGTTGCGTAGGCCGCGGTCCGGATCCGCGGGCGGCCTCTCAGGTCCCGGGGACGAGCCGGGGTTTCCCCCAGTGCGCCCAGTCGCAGATGTAGTCGTCCAGGGCGTCAGTGATGAGCGACAGCATCACTGCCTGTCCTGAATGCCGCGACAGCGATACGTCGAACCGCGTCCATTTCCCGTCAGCCTGCACATCTCGACGCCACAGTTCGCGGCCGTTGACGGCGATCCGAAACCCAACCCCCTGTGACTTGCCCGCCGCGCCGTCGCGAATGCCGGCGAATCCCGTCAGCCGAACCGGGGCGTTCGGCAACTGCAGCAGCAGATCGATGTGCATCTGCCCTTGCGAAGGCGGATGGGCGAACAAGCCCTGCTTGCTCACGCCGCCGACGGTGGTCGTGGCCACGTGGGCCTGCATGAAGCTGTGTGGCCGTATCTCCGAGCCGTCCCGCTGAACCAACCCGCAGCTAAAAGGCAACGTCGCGAGATCCACAGGTGGGTTGACGGTACGCGGCGTTTCGAACAGCAGATACGTCGTTCCCGGCGCCGTGACGTTCAGTCCGTAGCGCCCGCTGGCTGCGCGCACAGGCTTGCTCAGGCCGCCTTCGGCCATGACGCCCAGCAGCGGTCGCGGGCTGACCACTTCAATCGGAACCGTATGTGGCTCGGTCAGCACGATCCGCGGGTGCGTCCACAACGCCCAGTCAAACGTGACCGAACCGGTCGGCCCTGGGTCGGTCTCTAGACGGACCGTGACCGGCTTTCCCCGCAGGGCGCTCAGGTCCATGTGGACCGGTTCGGGAACGTAGGCCTTCGTATGCCGCGTCGCTGTGAGCGGCGCGGAGATGCCCTGCCTGTCGCGAACCGTCACGCGAAACGTCACGCCGTCGCTGTTGTCCGAGGCGTGCTTCGTCCGAAGCCCGACACGCGACTCGAACCGGGCGGGCTTGTCGGCCGGCAGGCGGACGTCGAATTCGATCCACGCCGTGCCCAGGCCGGTAGCCTCGGTTACTCCCCTGGCGTTGACCCGCTCGGCCCGCCACGGCGGATGTGCAAAGATGCCTTCGCCCTGCGGGTGGACGCCGGTTCCTGTCTCGGAGGCGTACGAATTCCCGTTGGTCGTTCGCGTCGTTCCGTCTCGCAGCCGCTCGCCACATCGCGTCGGGCCGTCGAACCGCCAGAGATCCGCGACGACCGCCCTGCTGTCTGCCAGGCAAACCGTGCCGAACTGACGGCGAAGACTGATCCGACGGACCCGCGTCGTGGCAGGCAAGGCGTGCACGTGGAATACGCTGAGGTCGCGAGGCTCGTCGAGATAGACGTACGATTGGGCAGGGTCGAGACCCAGGAGTCGCTCGCCGTCGTAGGCGCGCCAGTCGGGAATACTCCCCGGCAGGCTGACCGACGTAGCGCCCCTGAGGCGACGCGAGATCTCTTTTGACGCAGGCTTCGTGACCATCAGCGCGACGCCGTGCGCGTCTCCTCGATACGCCGCCCGGTGGCCGTCAGACGTCCGGTAGGCGAACAGCGTCTCCGGTCGCCATGCCGACGCCAAGTCTGGAACGGGTCGGTGCTGCTGGAACCACCGCGCCTCATTCAACAACACACGGACCACGGGTGGCGGTTGGCTCAGCAGTTGAACCGATGGGCGCGCGAACGTGGGGATCACCGCGAACCGTTCGTAGGCCTTCCGCCACGCGAAGTAGTAGTCCTCCGGCTGCGGGCCCGCCATGCCGAGGTAGCCGTAGATCGTCGTGTAGGGTGCCATCAACGCGGAGCTGACCGGATGGGCCTGTGCGATCCGCGTGTCGTTCCACTCCTGGTCGACGTGGCTGATGCCGTACACGTGACGCTGGGCGAACGCCTCATGCCGACACGTGATCTCGTTGAGCCCTTCGCCCGACAGCGCGACGTTGGGCAACGCCTCTCGCAACGCCCGATGCAGCGCGACGTTTCCTTGCATCATGTTCATCCCGTCGATCAGGCCGTGTGCGTCGTTGAAGATACACAGCGTCTGATCGAGGTGAAGCGCGTCGGGCGCCAGCGTCTCACACAGCTTGACCATCAGTCGGACAAACAGCTCGCGCCACGCCTTGGCGGCCGGGTTGATGTAGGCGAACTTGATCGGTGGCTTGGCACGTTGCCAGTCCCAGTAGACGTGTCGATGGGTGACCGGATCGACGCAGTGGTACGGCTTGAGCGCTGCGTAGTGCGGGTTCTCCGGCGTCACGCCGAAGTAGTTCACGTGCAGCATGACACGAAACCCGAGCGCTCGGGCGCGCTTCATGCGCTCGGTAAGCCCGTCGACGGGCGTGTAGGCGGGGTAGTTGCGGTCGTAGCCGTCCCGCCGCCAACCGGGCACGTAGACGAGCGTCTGGCGGGGCTCGACGTGACGCGCCAACGCCTTGAGCAACGCTTCGTCCAGGCCGGCGATGACGACGAACTGGACGTCCTTCACCCACGTGGGCCGGTGGTCGATTAGTGGAGTCAAACCGAACGTCCTGGTCGCCCATGCTCGATACGCCCCCGCCCCGACGAGCCAGTGGCCCTGATAGGCGTGCACCCGCCACCGCACGGACGTCGTCTCGCGGATCGGCTCGAGCGGCGCCGTGCACTGCGTCTCCAGGCCAATGTGGAACTGGCCCTGCTGGCGGTCCAGGTGTAGGGCCTTGAATCGCCCACAGTCGTCCTCGGCGTAGATCAACACGCCGCCTCGTTTGCCCTGCAAGAGGACGAACTGCGCCTCCCAGCTCCTCGGATACGCGAACTGATGACGACCACTCGGCGTGTCGGCGCCGAATCGCAACCCGCTGTGCCCCGGGACCAGGACCTCCCAGGTCTCTGGCACGACCCACCCCCACTGAACGCCCACCACGCCTGGCCGGACCGATCGGGCCTCCTGTGTGACGAGGACGTCGCCGTTGGCCTGGGGCGTTAGACGTGTTACGACTCGCGAGGGTTCCTCGTCCTCGCGCCAAGTCGCTTCGACCGTCAAGCCGTTGCCGTTCCGTCTCGTTGTCACGTCGGCTTTGTCATTCCAGAGGTGTCTGTCCTTGAGTCGTCGCAGGCCCGTCAACGACGGCGGCGTCTCGAAGACGTAGGTCTCTTTCGTCCGCAAGTCGGAAAACGACATCACCACGCCGTTGCGAATCCCGACCGATAGGGACGAACTCTTCAGCGTCTCGGGCGATGTCGCAGCGCAAGAGGCCGCGAACACCGTAGCGATCAGGCAAGCAGACATCGTTTCCTCCCACCGTACCACACCACCCCCCTGTGCTTCCCTTCACTGACCCAGACAAGCGTAGCACGTGTTGTGGGACATGGGGAACACCTTTTGGGACGGGTTCGCGTCCTTGAGTGGAGGGGACCACTTGATTTCGGCTACGGGTCCTGGGAATCTTCGTCGCGGCAGTACGGTACCCGAGCCGCAGTGTCCATGGAGTCTGCCAATCATGAAGACGCTTCTTGCCTCGCTGACGATCAGCCTATCCGCCGCCCTGGTGCCCGCGGCCGAGGTCTCAGCACCCCCGAAGCCGCCGAAGGGCGAGCACCGCGCGTTTTGGTGTCACAGCGCGTTCGGCGTTGGAGGGATGTCGTGGGATCAGGCCATCAAGAACCTGGCCGACAACGGGTTCACGGCGATCCTGCCCAACATGCTGTGGGCCGGCGTCGCCTACTACGAAAGCGACGTCCTGCCCGTCTCGGGGGGCGTCGGCACGCAGGGCGACCAGATCCGGGCCTGTCTGGCAGCCTGCAAGAAGTACGGCATCGAATGCCACGTCTGGAAGGTCAACCACTACCTGAGCGGCGGAACGGGGTGTAGTCCAAAGCTCTGGCGCAAGGCGACAAAGGGAGGTATATTGATCGGCAGGAAGGTGGATCCGTTGAGAGTTTTCAGGGAGGAACCGGGATGTCGATCGAGTACCAGGACGCGCG